>OKRY01000552.1_pt1 | contig 29842 bp, 29 predicted proteins | sample 1601121 | NCBI WGS metagenome assembly OKRY01 (sample SAMEA3541546, study PRJEB24748) | human gut metagenome | biome: human gut; feature: human-associated habitat; material: faeces | place: China | collected 2012
TAAAACGATCCCCTTGTAAATAAGGACTAACAACAATACTATCCAAGATATGTTTCACTAACATTTCCTGTGGATCACGCACAGAGGTTAAGTTATAGGCTTTATTCCATTTATTGAGTAATTGCACTAACTGGATCAGTTGATCTTTTTGTTGATCTGTTAATTGAATTTCAGCTTGAGTCAGTAAATTTTCGAGTTTTGCTTTCATTTTTCTATCTATCTTGTCTATTTGTCGTCATTCTACTTGAAAATTCCTACCTTGAAACATTATTTCTTCTGGCTTGCTAAAATATTCCCTAAATTTGTTTCCAACCAATCCACTAACTCAAACATCTTATTAGAAGCCTCTGTTCCAAATTCTGTTAATGTGTAATCCACTTGCGGTGGCACGGTATTATAGGATTTACGGATTAACATACCATCAGCCTCCAATTCCTGCAGGGTTTTAGTCAACATACGCTCGCTTACGCCATCAATAGCACGGCGAAGTTCACTAAAACGCTTGGTGCCAGAATGTAAACTCACTAACACTAATGCGCCCCAACGACTGGTTAAATGTTGCAAAATTTGGCGAGAAGGGCAAGCTGAAGCCAGAACATTCCCACGATTTAAATTTTTTTTCATTTTTAATTCCTTAAAAATCAACAAGTTAAAAATTATTTTTTAAAAATTCCAAAACTTACGTTTATATAAGTACTTCTCAAAAGTAAGTATTGAAATATAATACGCCACATCAAGCGAACAATCAAATGTTCAAACATCATTTCAACTTAACGAGAAGGAAAACATCATGACAACTAAAACTATCGCAATTACTGGTGCAACAGGTCAATTTGGCGCAATCGCATTAGACTTATTAAAAGCAAAACAAGCAAACGTTCTTGCGCTTGTACGCTCTCCAGAAAAAATTTTAGGTGTAGAAGCTCGCAAATTTGATTATTCAAAAACAGAAGGACAAGTAGAAGCATTACAAGGCGTAGATACATTAATTTTAGTATCAAGTAATGAAATCGGTCAGCGTTTTGTACAACACAACAACGTAATTGAATCAGCGAAAAAAGCGGGTGTGAAACATATTATCTATACCAGTTTACTCGGCGCGACCAACAATAATACTGTAAAATCCCTTGCCGGTGAGCACGTTGAAACTGAAGCAGCATTAAAAGCTTCGGGTATTACTCACACTATTTTACGCAATGGTTGGTACACCGAAAACTACACAGCTTCAATTCCGGCAGCATTAGCAAACAATGCTTTCTACGGTTCAGCAAAAAACGGCAAAATTTCGTCTGTACTTCGTGCAGAACTTGCTGAAGCAGCGGTAAACGTCGCATTAAGTGAAGGTCATGAAAACCAAACTTACGAACTTGCCGGATCAACCAGCTGGACATTAGCCGACCTTGCAGCAGAAATCAGCAAACAAACAGGTAAAGATATCCCTTACGTGGATATTCCTGCAGCAGATTATGCCGCAGCACTTGTGCAAGCAGGATTAGATGAAGGCTTTGCAGGCTTAATTGCACAATGGGATGTAGATGCATCAAACGGTGCATTATTTTCAGAAGACAAAACCCTTGAGAAATTGCTTGGTCGTCCAACAGCAGGATTGGATGTAGCAGTGAAACAAGCTCTCGCCCATTAATAAGGTTCTTTAAATTTAATCATAAAAAAGTGCGGTTAGTTTTAACCGCACTTTTCATTTTTAAACATTATTCGCCGCGTTTCAACATACCTTGTTTTTTCAAATTCACCAGAATAATTGAAATTGCCGCAGGAGTAATACCTGAAATTCGGCTCGCTTGACCAATTGAAACTGGACGATGCTGTTCCAACTTCGCACGTACTTCATTAGATAAACCGGAAACTTTGCTGTAATCAAAGTTAGTCGGAATTGCCGTATTTTCGTGGCGTTTTTGTTTTTCAATTTCTTCTTGTTGATGCTCAATATAGCCTTGATACTTAATGGCAATTTCCACTTGTTCTACGGCTTCTCTGTCTTCCATTGGCGGTTTGTATGGCGTTAAAGAAGTCAAAATATCGTAAGTCATTTCCGGACGGCGTAATAAATCTTCACCGTTGGCTTCACGCACAAGTGGGCTGCCAAGCACTTTATTGGCTTCTTCTAAATATTCAGAACGCAGATGCAACCAAATGCTGCGTAAGCGTTGGCGTTCCTGTTCGATATTTTCCATTTTTTGATTGAAGCGAGCCCAGCGAGCCTCATCAATCAAACCTAATTCATGGGCAATTGGCGTTAAACGAATGTCTGCATTGTCTTCACGTAATAACAAACGGTATTCCGCACGAGAAGTAAATACGCGATACGGTTCTTTGGTACCAAGCGTGCAAAGGTCATCCACCAATACGCCAGTATAAGATTGATTGCGACGTGGATACCATGCATCTTTTTCTTGTACGTAAAGACCTGCGTTAATCCCCGCTAATAAGCCTTGTGCCGCCGCTTCTTCATAACCCGTTGTACCATTAATTTGACCCGCAAAGAACAAACCAGAAATAGATTTAGTTTCTAAAGTAGGTTTTAAATCACGCGGATCAAAATAATCATATTCAATGGCATAACCTGGTTTAATGATACGAGCTTTTTCCAAACCTTTCATGGAGTTCACAATACCCATTTGTACGTCAAACGGCAAACTAGTAGAGATCCCGTTTGGATACACTTCATTACTGGTTAAGCCTTCTGGTTCCAAATAGATTTGATGTGAATTACGATCCGCAAAACGCATCACTTTATCTTCAATAGATGGACAATAACGCGGACCGATTCCTTCAATCACACCGGTATACATTGGACTGCGATCCAAGTTATTACGGATCACTTCATGAGTTTGTTCATTCGTATGCGTGATATAACAAGGAATTTGTTGAGGGTGATCATCCACTGATCCCATAAAAGAGAATACCGGTAATACGGCATCACCATGTTGTTTAGCCAATATATCGAAATTGATCGTACGTGCATCAATACGCGGTGGTGTACCGGTTTTTAAACGATCTACACGTAAATTCAAATCACGTAAACGATGAGAAAGTGTAACAGATGCCGGATCACCAGCTCGGCCACCTTCATAATGTTCTAAACCAATATGGATCTTACCCGCTAAGAAAGTACCGGCAGTTAAAATAACCGATTTCGCACGGAATTTAAGCCCCATTTTGGTTTCCACACCACAAACGCGATCTTGCTCAATTAAAATATCGGTTACTTCTTGTTGGAAAATATCTAAATTTGGTTGGTTTTCAAGTGCGATGCGTACCGCTTGACGATATAAAACACGGTCAGCTTGAGCACGAGTTGCACGTACAGCAGGCCCTTTACTACTGTTTAAAGTACGAAATTGAATCCCGGCCTTATCTGCAGCATGCGCCATTAACCCGCCCATGGCATCCACTTCTTTCACTAAATGGCCTTTACCAATACCACCAATAGCAGGGTTACACGACATTTGTCCAAGGGTATCAACATTATGTGTTAATAATAGGGTTTTTAATCCCATGCGTGCCGGAGCCAATGCGGCTTCGGTACCAGCATGACCGCCACCAACAACGATCACATCATAATTTTCGGTGTAAAACATATCTCTCTCTTCGTCTTCAATTTGATCTTCGATCTAAAAATAGGCGCTATTCTACTGAAAATTACGTGTGCTTGAAAGCAAGAATTCAATCTGTGATGAGAGAAGATCGAGAGGTAATAAAGATAAGATCTATTTATATATAAAGATCTTATTATTGTTACTATTACGATCCTTTTACCTTGTGAATAAGATCCTTTTCCTTTTTTAAATGAAGAAGTTAGATCATTTTAGACTGTGTTGAAATGTCATCAGTTTGGAGAATTTTTCTTGTGGATAACCTTCAATTTTATCCACAGTTAAAACAATCATCATATTTACTCAGTGGAAAAGAACAAGTTTTTGACAGGTTTTATTAAAGTTATCCACAGGTAATTTTTTTGGATAATGGATAAAGAAAAAGCGATAACTCAAATTATCGCTTTATTATGACTAAAGTGCATTTATAAATTGTGGTAGCCAATCTTCCGCAAATTGTTCTTGATCATCAACATGCAAGACATCGATTTTTAAACTGTCGCAAATTTTGACCGCACTTTTTTCACTTAATTGTGTTTCAACTTTATTCACGGCATGACAGAATGTATCGTAATCTGAATTGCCTAAGCCTACAACGGCAAAGCGGAGAGAAGATAAATCTTTATCTGATGCCGCAATTTGTTCAAAGAGTGGTTTTAAATTATCAGGTAATTCACCTGCGCCATGTGTTGAAGTGACAATCAACCAAATATTTTCATCAATCACATCATCAAGTTCTGGTCCGTGGAAAAGTGCGGTAGAAAAATTTTGTGTTTTTAACACCTCTTCTAAATGCTCTGCCACATATTCAGCGCCGCCTAATGTGCTGCCTGAAATCACGCAAATATTCATATTGTTTCCTAATAAGAAAAAAGGCTTAGATTTTCTAAGCCTTTATAGTCATTATACGTTGTCGAATTTACCCAACAATGAACGAATGTGTTCTTGCCAGTTGCGGTGTTCATTTCTAAGTTGCTCGTTTTCATGTTGCAACGCTTCTACCGCTTGTTGAGATTGGTTTTTTTGTTCTTTTAATTCTTCCACTTCAAGTTGAAGTAATTGAATGGTTTCTACTGCTTGTCTAATTTTTTCTTCAAGCTGATCTAAAATTTCTAAAGACATAGTGATTTCCTTTTTTAAAATAGTCCGAAATGGCTTTATTCTACCCACTTAATCCTATTTTTAAAAGCCTCTTGTCAAAAATTATTATGCAAACGTTTGCTTAGTGATAAAATAACGAGACTTTTTGCATTGGGGGAAAAAATGAATCGTGCATTAGCTATTGAATTTTCAAGAGTAACCGAAGCGGCAGCATTGGCTGCTTACACTTGGCTTGGACGTGGTAATAAGAATGCAGCAGATGATGCGGCAGTCAAAGCCATGCGTTATATGCTGAATTTAATCCATATGGACGGTGAAATTGTGATTGGTGAAGGGGAAATTGACGAAGCACCAATGCTTTATATTGGCGAAAAAGTAGGGTCAGGTAATGGTGAACTCGTTTCTATTGCGGTTGATCCAATTGATGGCACAAGAATGACCGCAATGGGCCAATCAAATGCCATTTCAGTATTGGCAGCTGGTGGTAAACGTACCTTCTTAAAAGCGCCTGATATGTATATGGAAAAATTAGTCGTCGGTCCTGAAGTGAAAGGCATGATTGATTTAAGTTTACCGATTGAACAAAATCTTCGTCGAGTGGCTTCTCGTTTAGGTAAATCTTTATCGGATTTAACCGTGATGGTGCTCGCTAAGCCACGTCACGATGAAATGATTAAACAAATGCATAATCTAGGTATTCGCGTGATGGCTATTCCAGATGGTGATGTTGCCGCTTCGGTTTTATGTTGCTTACCGGATGCTGAAGTGGATATGGTTTATGGCATTGGTGGTGCACCTGAAGGTGTGGCAGCTGCCGCAGCAATTCGTGCATTAGGTGGGGATATGCAAGCTCGTCTTATTCCACGTAATGAAGTGAAAGGTGATACAGAAGAAAATCGTAAAATTGCCGCTGAAGAAATTCAACGTTGTGAAGCCTTAGGTGTGAAGGTCAATGAAATCTTAAAATTAGAAGATTTAGTACGTGATGATAATCTTGTTTTTGCCGCAACAGGAATTACGCACGGTGAATTACTCAAAGGGATTTCTCGCCGTGGTAACTTGGCAACGACAGAAACTTTATTAATCCGTGGAAAGTCACGCACCATTCGTAAAATCCAATCCATCCATTATCTCGATAGAAAAGATGCTGAAATCTATGAAATTTTAAGAAATTAGTGAAAATAAAAGAGCGGTCATAAAAAACAATAAATTTTTTGACCGCTCTTTTTTATTTCTTACAGCATTTTCTTCAATTGATACAGATAAGCTAAGGCTTGTTTTGGGCTTAATTCATCTGGATCAAGTTGCTCGATGGCTTCACGTAAAGCATCAGGTTCCGCCTCAAAAGCTAATTCCCCTTGATGTTGATTTAATGCTCTTAAATGTTGAATTTGTTGATCACCATTTTGTGCCGATAATTTTTCTAACTGATGTAATTTTTGCTTCGCCAGTTTAATGACAGATTGAGGCACACCAGCTAGCGCTGCAACAGCAAGACCATAACTTTTACTTGCCGCACCGTCTTGAACCGCATGCATAAAGGCAATGGTATTGTTATGTTCTAATGCATCTAAATGAATATTAGCAATGCCTTCAATTTGTTCTGGCAGTGCGGTGAGTTCAAAATAATGGGTCGCAAATAACGTAAGTGAACGAGTTTTCTTCGCTAACCATTCAGCACAAGCCCAAGCTAAAGAAAGCCCATCATAGGTAGAAGTACCGCGTCCAATTTCATCAATCAGAACTAAACTTTGTGAAGTGGCTTGATGAAGAATATTCGCCATTTCTGTCATTTCCACCATAAATGTAGAACGACCGGATGCTAAATCATCAGAGGCACCAATTCGAGTAAAAATACGATCAATTTGCCCAATAACCGCGCTATCAGCCGGTACAAAACTGCCTATATAAGCCATCAACGTAATTAAAGTTGTTTGACGCATATAGGTACTTTTACCGCCCATATTGGGGCCAGTAATAATCAATAAATGACGTTGCTGATTGAGATTCACAGGGTTAGCAATAAAGGGGTCTTTTAAGACTTGTTCCACGACAGGATGGCGACCATTTTCAATTTTTATGCCAATTTCATCGCTAAATTGTGGTGCTACATAATTTAAGGTTTCGGCTCGTTCTGCGAGGTTAACTAACACATCCAATTCAGACAATGCTAAGCTCGCTAACTGTAATTGACTTAAATGTGGCAATAATAGATCAAATAATTCATCATAAAGTTGCTTTTCTAAAGCAAGCGCCGCCCCTTTTGATTTTAAAACCTTATCTTCATATTCTTTTAATTCAGGAATAATGTAGCGTTCGGCATTTTTTAAAGTTTGACGACGAACATAATGAATCGGTGCTTTATGAGCTTGCCCTTGACTAATTTGAATGTAATAACCATGCACCGCATTAAAGCCAATTTTTAAGGTATCAATACCTGTGCTTTCTCGTTCGCGTTGTTCTAAATTTTCTAAATATTGCGTTGCACCGGCTGAAAGGGTTCGCCATTCATCTAATTCTGCATTATAGCCTTCAGCAATAACGCCACCATCGCGAATTAATAACGGAGGGGTTTCAATAATTGCTTTTTGAAGTAGCTCGATTTGCGCGGAAAAATCACTAATTTGTGCAGAAAGTGCGGTCAAATTTGACGATATTTTTGTATAAATCAGTGATTTTATCGGTTCAATTTGTTCTAAGGCTGTACGTAAACGCGTGAGATCTCGAGGACGAGCAGAACGCAGTGCTACACGAGTAAGAATACGTTCCATATCGCCTACTTGTTGCAAATAAGGCTGCAATTCGTGATATAAATCTTGCTCAATAATTTCACTAATGGTTTTTTGGCGTTTTAATAGAATGTCTGTTTGACGGATAGGTTGATGAATCCAACGTTTTAACAAACGGCTACCCATTGGCGTAACACATTTATCTAATACCGAAGCCAGCGTGTTTTCTGTACCACCCGCAAGATTTTGAGTGAGTTCTAAATTTCGGCGTGTTGCGGTATCTAATTGAATATTATCGTTATTTTGAATAACACTGATGCTTTGAATGTGTGGCAGAGAAGCTCGTTGTGTTTCTTTTGCATATTGCAATAAACAGCCTGCTGCTGCCAAGCCAAGAGGTGATTTTTCTACACCAAATGCACGTAAATCTTTCGTACCAAATTGACGATTAAGTTCTGAGATCGCGGTACTAAGTTCAAATTCCCAAATTGGACGACGACGTAAACCTTTATAAGGTTCAATAATGGCCATTTCGGCAAAATCTTCACAATAAAGTAATTCTACGGGATTAATACGCTGTAATTCAGCTTGCAAGGCTTCTTTTGAATGAGGTTCACAAAGCTGGAAACGTCCAGATGTCATGTCTAATGTGGCTAGACCAAATTTTTCTTTTTCCTGATAAACCGCCACAATTAAGTTATCTTGGCGTTCTGGTAAAAGTGCTTCATCACTCACTGTACCTGGTGTCACAATTCGTACAATTTTGCGCTCAACCGGTCCTTTTGATGTGGCGGGATCTCCCACTTGCTCACAAATAGCTACAGGTTCACCTAATTGCACTAATTTAGCTAAATAACCTTCTACCGCATGATAAGGCACGCCCGCCATGGGAATGGGATTACCTGCTGATTGTCCACGTTTAGTTAAAGAAATATCTAACAGCGCTGCCGCCTTTTTTGCATCATCATAAAAAAGCTCATAAAAATCTCCCATTCGATAAAATAACAAAATGTCAGGGTTTTCTGCTTTTAACTTGAGATATTGCTGCATCATTGGCGTATGTTGTTGGAAATTCTCTTCAAAAATCATCTATTTAATCCTTTTAATATATTGATTTTAAACAATATATATAAAATTTATTGTATTTAGTAGTTTCATTAGGTTTTATGAAGACTCACTAAATCCTATACTAAAATGTAGGTTTTTTTGTAGGTTTTTATAGCTTATAGTATAATATACATATAGCAAAAAATGGAATTTATCGGAATATTTTATGAGTAATGCTATGAAAAAGCCATTAACTACGAAAACTATTGAAATGATGAAGCCTAAAGATTTTGATAAAGCTGATATTGGTGAGTATTCAGGTCTAAGGGTAACTTGTGGTAAAACTGGTATAAAAACATTTTTTTATAGATATTCTAGCCCGATAACTAAAAAGCTAACTCAAGTAAAAATAGGCTCATTTCCTCAAACTAGCCTAGCAGAGGCAAGAAAGCAGCTAAAAGAGCTAAAACATATTCGTTTAGCTGGTCGCTGTCCTGCAACCGAATTAAAAGAATTTAAAAAAGAGCAAGCTCAAAAAGAAAGCCAGAAACTCTTTTATGTCAAAGATCTTGTTGAACTTTACTTATCGCAATATATTGAAGATCACTATAGTGAAAATGGTCGTTTAATAGTTGGAGCAAGAAAACCTAAAGGGCAAGATGAAGTTAGACGAACTTTATACAATGATGTAGTCATTCCATTTGGCGATAGATTAGCCTCTTCTATGACAAGAAAAGAAATCGCCGAACATATTACAAATATCGTGAACAATCGAGGTGCAAGCGTACAAGCAGGAAGTGTTCTTAGAGAGTGGACTGCGGCATATCGTTTTGCTATTGGACTAGATAAATTTGATGAAAATTTTGTAAACCCTGCATTATTAGCAAAAGAAACGTTAAAAATGACAACCATTAAACTCACTAATAACAAAGGAACTAGAGCATTTGATCACCGTGAATTAGGGATATTCCTAAAATGGCTGAAAACATCAAGACTAACAGAAAAAATCCAAAACGTATTTCTACTTACATTACTCACAGGCTGTCGAACAGGGGAAATTTGCGCTATTGCTTGGGATGATATTGATTTAGAAATGAAGACAATTTTTCTTCGAGAAACTAAAACTGGCACATCTCGCTATGTTCAGCTATCTAATCAAACAGTAGATCTTCTTAAAACATTTGATCGTTCAACAAAATACTTATTTCAAATGCGATTACAAGAAAAGCCTATCCAACAAAAATACCTTACCGAAAGAACTTGGATACTTAGAAAAAGTGGGGCAATGTTAGACATTGAACATTGGTCGCCACACGATCTGCGTAGAACAGTTCGAACAGGTTTGGCGAGATTGGGGTGCCCGAATGAAGTTGGCGAGGCTATTCTAGGACATTCTAAGAAAGGAATTGAAGGCACTTATAATCTACATACTTACGATAAAGAATGTAAAATTTGGTTACAAAAATGGGCTGATTACCTAGATGATTTACTAACAGAACAAAAATAGGCAGTTCCCTGCCTATTCTTTAATTTTCTGTTATGAGTAACTGCCGTTTTCCCAATTTTGATAGCTCAGATACAATACCTTCTGTTTCAAGCTGATCCATAATGTGAGCGGCTCGACTAAAGCTAAGGTTAAATTTGCGTTGAATTGCTGATATTGAAATAGTTTGAGTTTCAATTACCCATTTACGCACAATATCAAATAAGGGATCAAGCTCAGTCTTAACTGGCGAAAATACCTCTTCAGTGAAGATATTTTCTGGATATTGTTGAGATTTTCCACATATACGCAAAAAATCTGTAATAGCTGTAATTTCTTCATCACTGACAAATGCACCATGAATTCTTGTTAAATCAGGAGAGCCAGCTTCAGCATATAGCATATCTCCAGAGCCTAATAAGGTTTCTGCTCCACGCTCACCAAGAATAGCTCGAGAATCGCCTTCAGTAGTCGTTGTAAATGCTATACGGCTAGGAATATTAGCTTTAATTACGCCTGTAATAACATCAGTAGTAAAATGTTGTGTAGTTAAAATTAAATGAATCCCTACAGCCCGTGCTTTTTGGGCTATATGCATAATATATTCTTCAATATGTTTACCACTAGCCATCATTAAATCGGAAAACTCATCAACCACGACAACAAAATAATTTAATGGAGTAAATGCTTCTTTAGCGATTCCTTCCACATTTAAACGAGTAATTTTCTGATTATAACTTTCGATATTGCGTACTTCCCATAATGATAAAAGCTGATAGCGGCGTTCTATTTCATCTACGCACCATTTTAAGGCTTGCACGGCTTTTTTCATATCAGTGATAACAGGTGTAATGAGGTGAGGAATATCATTATAAGGTGATAATTCAACGATCTTCGGAGCAATTAATATCAATTTAAGTTGTTTTTCATCAAATCTTGATAATAGACTGATAAGAATAGTATTAATACAGACTGATTTTCCTGCTCCTGTACCTCCCCCAATCAAAAGATGAGGTGTCTTGGCTAAATCAATTACTACAGGATTGCCCTCTGGATTTACACCTAAAGCGATCGGTAACTTATCATTGCTATTAATAAAAACCTCGGAACCAATCACCTCTTTAAGTGAAATTGTATGGTGATTATTATGTGGAATTTCCAAAGATAGTATGCCAAATTCACTCGGAATCATTCTTACTGCACGAACATTCAATATTTTAGCCCATTTTGTCGGATCAGAAATTTGATTGATACTTTCCTTTTCTAAGCGATCAAATTCTAATTTGATATAGTAAGTTATTACCACCGGGCCAATAGAGTAGCTAATATTTGCATTTGTGATTCCAAACATAGATAACGCTTTCTTCATATCTGGCAATTTCACATTATAATGTCTATCCAATAAATCTGTCGGAAATAACAAATTATCTGAAAACATAAAAGCCTCTGGGTTATTAATTAAAAGTCAAGATCGCTTTCATCAGGATCAACTTGATTGATATAGATCATTCGTTCAGCAATTCTATTGACTAATACACCATCAATCTTTTCTGTATAAGGATCATAAACTACTCCCTCAAAGTACCAATTTTCACCATCATTTATTATTTCTAACAACATTGATTCTTCTGTAACATTAGGTTTATTTGATCTTAGCTCTACTGAACAAGGATAAGTGAGCATATCTACTATGCCTTTAAACCAAACATAAGTATTAGGCTTTCCCTCTTGTTCATATTCAAACTTAATACTTAATTCTTTAGATTCACTTTCATACTTAATCCAGCAAGGTAGTGGTTCCCCCCATTCGGATTTATTACTACTATCTGAATATTCCATATATTCAGCAGTAATATTAAAATCATCTAATTGCATAGCTGGTTATTCCTCTTCATCTGAAACAATTTTAAGATCACCTAAATGCCAGTTTTCACCATCCCAAGAAATGACACTGTGCATACCTTGCTGAGCTACGTGAACATTTTTTCTTCTAAGTTCTTTATCTTTTGTAAACCAATAGTTGATTACTGTCATTGGTCGTGGTTTCAAAATACGATTTTTCTCATTTAATGGAGCTTGTAAATAATAGGTAAGTAAGCGCTCAGGCTCTTTCAAATAGGCTAAATAAGCTCCATTCATATGAGGGTAAGGTGTAGATTCAATAATCCCTAACCAAACCTCTCGCTCACTATCAATTTTCCAGTGTTTATGATGAGTTTTAAATCGGGATGCATAGGACTGTTCCGAAATACCGCAGTATTGAATTTGGCTCTCAGTCTCATCTTTTTGTTTTCCTGTAAACAAATAGAGCCCGCTCTCTTTTCCCCAATCTGATTCAATCACTTCAGAAAGCTCAAAAGGTCCATACCAATGAATAAGTGTAAAAGAATGCTTCATAACAAAATCCTTAAATAGGTGATATTCGTAAAATATACTATAACCGATATTTTTAAAGGAGTAAAACAGTTACAAAATAGCTATAAAAGATGATTTTAAGGCTAGATAATGTCGAAACTTTCAGTAACAGAAACCGATAGATTGATAGGAAAGCGGATTCAGCAAAAGCGTAAAGAGCTTGGATTAAGTGCCTCCGTGCTATCGGAGCAAATTGGCATCGCACAACAGCAACTTTCTCGTTATGAGCGAGGTGAAAATAAGATTAATGTTGCACATCTAGTCGAAATTGCCGCAGCATTGAATACCGAAATTAGCTGGTTTTTTATAGATTGCATATCAGATCAAAAAATTAATGATAAACAGAAATTTATTCCTGTTTCAGAAGATCATATTAGAAATAGACTTTATGCTCATTTAGATAGGTTAAGTGCGGACAAAAAACGTGGTCTTTTAGTCTTCCTTGAGACTATTTTGTAGATGCTAAAAAATATGTTAAAATATTGATATATAAACATATTTTTATTTTACATGAAAGCATTGCAACAGGGGGAATTAGACTGTTTATGCGGAATTTATAGCATAGTAAATGCAGTCTATTTCGTATCAAATAAGAAAATTAAGCGAAAACCATTATTTCACGAGCTACTTTTAGCTTATATGAATAACTGGGGTATTTATGATCTACTCACGAGTGGATTGGATCTTCACCAAATGAAGTATTTATTAAATCATACCGCTAAAATACATAAGCAAATAAGAATAGACTACCCTAACATAAGAAGACACTCAAAAATTCCCTTACTTATATCTTCTCATCTAGAAAGCCAATCTAACTCAATAGTATTATTCTCGACTAACTATCATTGGAGTTTGATAAAAAGTTACGATAACGAAAAATTAGTTCTTTTTGATAGTTGTGGTACAAATAGCGTAAAAATCTCTGAAATTTTACCTAGTTCACTATTTTTTATCTCTTTCATCCCTAAAGAATAAATAAGCAAGTAGGATTTCTCGATTCCATTTCTCTTTTTTTAGGGGAACATTTTTATCTAACAACTTAAGTAATTTATCTAAAGTCATATTTTCCTCACCTGCATATCTATAGATTTGACGCAATATTCTTAATTTTTCTTTTCTTGCGTGAATATAAATATAATAAGTAATAGCTAAAGATTTTACTTCCGCTTGTCTTATCTTTTCTCCTACTATTTCAAAGGCTTTTGCTATCTTCATCTGTCTTCTTGCTATTTTTTCATCAATATCCTCATAAGTATGGAATGTAACCGTCTTGGGAAAGCGTTCCTTGATTGATTTCCTTCTACGCTGTTGCTCTTCACAATTTCTCTTTTGCTTTCTTGTTTGTCCAATAAAATTCGTACTCACTTTTCTTCCTTAAACCAACTGACAGTCAGCAACTAAATTAATAAAACTGACAGTCAGTTATTTTAGGCTATTTATAACTGACTGTCAGCCAGTTTAAGAGCTAAAAATAGCTAAATATTCACTTCTGTAAAGGAAACCTCGCAAAGGGTAATTCCGCCTTTTGGTAATAAATGAGGTTTTTATGAAACTAATCAAACTAAGCCAAGTAATGGCAAAAACAACGTTATCCAAATCAACTATATACCGACTAATCAAAACATCTGATTTTCCACCACCAAAGAAACTGTCATTGAGAGCTGTTGCGTGGTTAGAAACGGAAATTGATGAATGGATTATAAATAGAGGATGTGCATGTAATTCAAGTTCCAATCACTCTATTAGCACGTTACAAGCATATTTATTAAATAATACAACAACTCAATAGGAAATTAGCTATGAAAAATACCATTCTTGTAAACAGAAATGCTATTTATAGAAAGAATAACTTTATCTGTGTAGGTACTTTCAAAAAATACCCTATTTATATGGGAATTGATAAGCTATCTTTTGTATCAAAAATAATACCAGCTGAAGAATTCTGGGGTGTATACAAAAAATTTGATAAGTTAAAGCAGGTTAGATCTGGAAAATATGAGATATGTAGTATAAAAGTTAAACATTACCGCTGTGGTATAAAAATTACTTCGATGAAAAATCCTGATTTTTATCTGCTATTATCTTACGATTTCCCAAGAAAACTTAATGAGCCTAGAGTTAGATTTGAGTTATCTCCACAATATGCAAAAAATAGAGACATACCTAATGTGATCAAATGGCTGAAGAAACATATTGGGGTAGAGGTTATTGATATGCTGTTACAAACTAGTAGAGTAACTCGAATCGATCTTACCCTTGATGTACACAGCAAGCGATTTCTAAGAAATTATTACTTCTCTATTCCTAATGCTAGAACAGGGCGGAATTTCTTAGGTAACGAAGATGATTGTAAGAACAATTATGCTATTGGTTCTCAACGTTCTAGTTCTTACCTTTTAGTATATGAGAAACTAAAATTTCAAGAAGTTGAAGATGTTTACCAAAATAACCTTATAGTTAAGAGAGAACATATTAAGCGGAGCATTACTCGCTTAGAATTAAGAATAAAACCGCCATATCAACAACCACTTTTTCTATCGGAGGTTTCAATGCTAGAAAACCCATTCAGTAGAATTCTCATTTATAGAAGAAATAAAATCGCCTCTCAATTTAAGGATTTCCTTCCTTATATAAAAGAGGAGAAAAGTATTCCTCTAGCGGTTAAATCGTATCTACAAGCTAAAGTAGATGATGATACAAAGGTGAATAGAAACTTAAGACTAAAAACGAATAGATGTCTTGAAAAGTGTAAAAGTAAGTTTATACTCAACATTGATTGGTCAAAATACCCAGATATCATAGACAATTCTATTGGGTATTTCACTCAAACATCTCTGAGATAATTTGCCCCCTCAGCTATAAAAGCTACATAAGTGTAGGTTATTATGTAGCTTTTCATTTCCAAAACGCGCGAACCCTTGCAAATAAACAAACATAGCCTTATGCATCAGGCGTATGCTGCTCGAAATTATCTTGTAAATTCATGACGTTATCCAGTTTAGGTATTTAATTTTTTTGTCTAGCAAGTAGTGGTTTTACGATAGAAGTAATGTGTTATTTTGAGCTGATTTTAATTTTCTACATCCACACTCAGTACTTCATCTTCTGTTTTTAATAGTGTATAGACATCTTTTAGCATTTCATTATCAATATTGTAGCATCGGACTTGCAAGCGAACCTCGCCGCTAGCTTGGTCTTTTACTGAGATATTTTCAATGCGGTAATCATGTTTCAATAATAAATCTGTCACTTTACTGATGCCGTTAGCAGAGCTCAGTTGAATGGCTAAACGAGTACGTTTTTTATAGGTTTTACGACGAACATAACGTTGCACAATCGGGCTGATACGGATGGCGATTAAAATCATTAAAGTGGCAATAATCGCATCAAAAATAAAGCTTGCACCTGTTGCTACACCGATAGCCGCTGCAGCCCAAATAATGGCTGCAGTGGTTAAGCCTGAAATGGCATCATTTTTCTTGTGCAAAATAACCCCAGCACCTAAGAAACCGATACCACTGATTACTTGAGCGGCAAGTCGCATCGGGTCAGTTCGGATATTATCTGAAACTTGCGCATAATGTTCTGCGGCTTGAATGGAGACAATCGTCAGTACACAAGTCGTCACCGCAATAATGGCGCAGGTTTTGACCCCAACCGGTTTGTGTTTAAGTTCACGTTCTAAGCCAATAATCCCGCCAAGTACAAGTGCGAGCAGCATTTTCCCTAGGATAAGTAAATAAGCCGTCTGTTCAAGAGCGGTCGAAAAAAGAGAAGAATTTTCCATGTTAATAATGAATATGAGTAAATAAAAAAACGGACATTATTTTACCTGAAAAAAGGACTTTAATGGGCAAATTTACAATCAATTTACCTTTAATTTATCGCCTTTCTGCTTGAAATTGAGTAAAATCTAAAGCTTTGAAAGATGATGATAGCTGAGAATAAATTTATGCAAAAATCAACGCCGAATATTGGCTTTGTAAGTTTAGGTTGTCCTAAAAATTTAGTGGATTCTGAACGTATTCTGACTGAATTACGTACTGACGGGTATAACATTGTGCCAAGTTATGAAAATGTGGACTTGGTCATTGTGAATACTTGTGGCTTTATTGATAGTGCTGTACAGGAATCCCTTGAAGCCATTGGAGAGGCGTTGGAAGAAAACGGACGCGTGATTGTGACCGGCTGTTTAGGTGCAAAAGAAGATCAAATTCGTCAAGTTCACCCGAAAGTATTGGAAGTGAGCGGTCCACATAGTTATGAAACAGTAATGGCACAAGTACACAAGTACGTTCCTAAACCAGAGCATAATCCTTACACCAGTCTTGTACCAAAACAAGGGGTGAAATTAACACCAAAACACTATGCTTATTTGAAAATCTCAGAAGGCTGTGATCATCGTTGTACATTCTGTATAATCCCTTCATTACGTGGGGATTTAGAAAGCCGCTCTATCACGCAAGTATTGGATGAAGCAAAACGTCTTGCTGATGCGGGCGTGAAAGAGTTATTGGTTGTTTCACAAGATACTTCTGCTTATGCGATGGATACACAACGCAAAGAAGGTGGCGTAAAAACGGCCTTCTGGAATGGTATGCCAATTAAAAATGACTTAATGACCTTGTGTAAACAGCTTGGTAAATTAGGCATTTGGGTGCGTTTACATTACGTTTATCCTTATCCTCACGTGGATGATTTAATTCCATTAATGGCGGAAGGTCTATTGTTGCCTTATTTGGATATTCCATTACAACATGCGAGTCCGAAAATTTTAAAAGCAATGAAAAGACCAGGAAAAATTGACCGCACTTTAGAGCGTATCAAGCAATGGCGTGAGATTTGTCCAGATTTAACTTTGCGTTCAACTTTCATCGTAGGTTTCCCGGGTGAAACAGAAGAAGACTTCCAAATGTTATTGGATTTCTTAAAAGAAGCACAACTTGATCGTGTGGGCTGTTTCAAATTTAGCCCAGTAGAAGGCGCACTTGCAACTGAAATGGCTGACCAAGTGCCTGAAGATGTAAAAGAAGAACGTTTCCACCGCTTTATGCAGTTACAACAAGAAATTTCGGCTGAACGATTAAAACAAAAAATTGGCCAAACGCTTGATGTCATTGTGGATGAAATTGATAACGAAGGTATTATCGGCCGTACAAAAGCCGATGCACCCGAAGTTGATGGCTTAGTTTATATTGAAAATCTAAGTGGCACGCCTGTGAAAGTGGGCGAATTTATTAAAGTAACCATTACCCATTCAGATGAATACGATCTTTGGGGAACCTGTTAATTATTAATCTTATTTATTTTTTACCAAAGGAATTAAAAAATGGCAGAAACACAAAAACAACCAAGTGTTATCCGTTTTGAACAAGAAGTTGCGGCAAAAAATTATGAAGCAGCTTGCGTAGAATTGCTCGATATTTTAAGCAAAATTGATACTAATTTTGGTGGCGTTGAAGGCATTGAAATTGATTATCCTAGCCAATTAAATGATGAATTAGTACAAGATAAAATTAAGCATTTTTGTACCCGTGTAGCGGTAGCAATGAGCGAGCTATTTTCTGATCCTCAATTAGATATTTCTGAAGGTGGTGCACAACGTTTCTTTACCTTACAACGTTGGATTAATATGATTTTTGCATCATCGCCATTTGTAAATGCGGATCATGTGTTGCAAGCTTATAATCGCAATCCGGATAAAACCAATTTATCCGATTTCCATTTAGACAATACGAGATCATCATTAATTAAATTCTGTATTTTCTATCTGCCAGAATCTAATGTGAATGTTAATCTTGATGCTTTATGGAATTTAGATCCAGAGTTATGCGCATCGCTTTGTTTTGCATTGCAATCACCACGTTTTATTGGTACAGAACAATCATTTTCTAAGCGTGGTACGCTTTTACAATGGTTCCCTGAAAAATTAGCGACAATTGAAAATTTAAATAATGTGCCTAGTGCAATTTCACACGATGTGTATATGCATTGCAGCTACGATATTGCTGAAAATAAACACTGGGTGAAAAAAGCATTAAACCAAGTCATTCGTCGTCATTTATTGCAAGGTGGATGGACTGATCGCGATGTCACGAAATTAGGTGAACGTAATGGCAAACCTGTCATGGTTGTATTATTGGAGCATTTCCATTCATCTCATTCAATTTACCGTACGCATTCCACTTCAATGATTGCTGCACGTGAGCGTTTTCATTTAATTGGTGTGGGTAATGAAGCTGTAGATGCAGCAGGCCAAGCGGTGTTTGATGAATTCCATTTATTAAAAGGTGATAATATTTTTGGTAAATTGAATGAATTAAAAGATATTTGTGAAAAAAATGGTGCAGCCGTTCTTTATATGCCAAGTATTGGGATGGATTTAACCACCATTTTTACAAGTAACACCCGTCTTGCACCGGTTCAAGTAATTGCTTTAGGCCATCCGGCTACGACACATTCTGATTTTATTGAATATGTGATTGTAGAAGATGATTATGTGGGTTCTGAGAAATGCTTTAGTGAGCAATTATTGCGTTTACCGAAAGATGCCTTACCTTATGTGCCTTCAGCACTTGCACCGCAACACGTAGAATATCGCTTACGTGAAAATCCTGAAGTGGTGAATATTGGTATTGCTTCTACCACAATGAAGCTTAACCCATATTTCTTGGCAGCATTAAAGGCTATTCGTGATCGTGCGAATGTTAAAGTACATTTCCACTTTGCTTTAGGTCAATCCAGTGGTGTGACACACCCTTATGTCGAGCGTTTTATTAAGTCTTATTTAGGCAATGATGCGACAGCTCATCCACATGCACCTTATGATCAATATCTTCGTATTTTGCATAACTGCGATATGATGGTGAATCCATTCCCATTCGGGAATACGAATGGCATTATTGATATGGTGACATTAGGTTTAGTAGGTATATGTAAAACCGGTGCAGAAGTCCATGAACATATTGATGAGGTGTTATTCAAACGTTTAGGTTTACCGGAATGGTTAATTGCAAATACGGTAGATGAATATGTTGAACGTGCAGTTCGTTTAGCAGAAAATCATCAAGAACGTTTAGCACTTCGCCGTCATATCATTGAGAATAATGGCCTCCAAACCTTATTTACAGGTGATCCAAGCCCAATGGGTAAAGTATTACTTGAAAAATTTGAGGAATGGAAAGCGGCAAATTTAGCTGAAAAGCCAAAGAAAAAAGCAACTAAATCTGCAACCACAAAAGAGAAGACCACCAAGTCTACCACAACAAAGAAAAGTGCGGTCAAATCTGAAGGTAAATCTGAGCCGAAAAAAACGGTAAAGAAAACTACGAAAAAAGCAGATAAATAATCAATAAATCCCCGAAAGGGGATTTTTTATTGAGAAAAATTAAACAAAGCCTCATTTTTTCTAAAAAAGCTTGATTTTATAGCGTAAAGCCTGTAATTAATAGACCCATTCAACACAACATAAAATAAGGAAAAATTCATGAAAAACGTCGGTTTTATCGGTTGGCGCGGAATGGTCGGTTCCGTATTAATGGATCGTATGGTGCAAGAGCAAGATTTTGCCAATATTAATCCAGTTTTCTTCACCACTTCTCAAGCAGGTCAGAAAGCCCCTGTGTTTGCAGGAAAAGAGGCAGGTGAGCTTAAAAATGCATTCGACATTGATGAACTCAAAAAATTAGACATTATCGTGACCTGCCAGGGTGGCGACTACACCAATGAAGTCTATCCAAAATTAAAAGCAACAGGTTGGGACGGTTATTGGGTTGATGCTGCTTCAGCGCTACGTATGAAAGATGATGCAATTATCGTGCTTGATCCAGTAAACCAACATGTGATTTCTGAAGGCTTGAAAAAAGGCATTAAAACTTTCGTAGGCGGTAACTGTACCGTGAGTTTAATGTTAATGGCTATCGGTGGTTTATTTGAAAAAGATTTAGTGGAATGGGTATCTGTCGCAACTTACCAAGCGGCTTCAGGTGCAGGCGCAAAAAATATGCGTGAATTGCTTTCACAAATGGGCTTATTAGAACAAGCGGTTTCAAGTGAATTAAAAGATCCTGCTTCGTCAATTTTAGATATTGAACGTAAAGTGACAGCAGAAATGCGTTCTGATAGCTTCCCAACGGATAACTTCGGTGCGGCATTAGGTGGTAGCTTAATCCCTTGGATTGACAAACTTCTCCCAGAAACAGGACAAACTAAAGAAGAATGGAAAGGCTATGCAGAAACCAATAAAATCTTAGGTTTAAGCGATAATCCAATTCCTGTTGATGGTTTATGCGTACGTATCGGTGCATTACGTTGCCATAGCCAAGCGTTCACCATCAAACTGAAAAAAGACTTACCATTAGAAGAAATTGAACAAATTTTAGCGGCTCACAACGAATGGGTGAAAGTGATTCCAAACGATAAAGAAACCACATTACGTGAATTAACCCCAGCTAAAGTAACAGGTACATTAAGCGTACCGGTTGGTCGTTTACGTAAATTGGCAATGGGTCCAGAATACTTAGCGGCATTCACTGTAGGTGACCAATTATTATGGGGTGCTGCAGAGCCAGTTCGCCGTATCTTAAAACAATTGGTGGCATAAGTTCTACTTTCACTATAAAGGGCGTATTCACTACGCCCTTTTCATTACTACAAAAGATAATATGCTACGATCTATCTTTGTTTTTATTACAATTTCTTTAATGACATTTCTTTTGCAATATTGGTTTGTCTCACGCCTTGGTTATCCTGAAACCTTTGCAACAACATGCCAAGATTACACGGGTGAATTCTTATCTGAGGCACGTTGTGAATATACGTTTAATATATTATTTACAACGATAACTGTTGCGTTTTTAGCATTGTTTCCTTTTATTATTTCTCATAAATTATCTTGCTTTATTATCGGTTGTTTATGGCTTGGGCTTTTATGGCTATTGGGTTCAGTTTTTATCACCTTTGATAGTACTGATTTAGGAAATACACTTGAGCTTTCAAGCTTATTTCACTATGCTTGGATCGAATTAAAGATACCTTATATCGTCATATCTATTATCTCTATCCCTACACTATTTTTTATTAAAAAATTATGATCAGAGAACCTCATTTTCATCAATTTGCTCTTGCAGAGTTATTGCCTTTTTTTGAGCAATTTTCGACGCAATATCTTTCTGGTGAACGAAATATCAAATTGGCTTATCGTCATTTGGTTCAGCCTGAAAGTGCGGTCAGAAAATTGATGATTTTGGTGAATGGTCGAGCAGAAAATATGCTGAAATGGACTGAGTTGGCTTATGATTTTTACCAACAAGGTTATGATGTTTTGCTTTTTGATCATCGAGGACAAGGATATTCACAGCGTATTATTCCTCAAAAAGGGCATTTAGATGAGTTTCGTTTTTATACCGATGATATGGCAAAAATCATTGAAAAAACGACCGCACTTTATGCTTATCAAGCGCAATATATTCTCGCCCATTCCCTCGGCGCGTTGATTTCCACCTATTATCTAGCCAATTATGATCATCATATTAAAAAAGCCGTGCTTTCTTCGCCTTTCTTTGGCGTTCCGATGAAACATCCATTACGAGATGAAGTCATCATTGCAACGATGATGGCATTTGGTCAAGGTCATCGCTATGTTTTTGGTAAAGGACATTACAAACCGGTAGATTTAAACCTTAATGAACTCAGTCATTGTAAAACACGAATGAAATGGATGAACCGAGTTAATCGAAAACGCGCTGCTATTCACTTAGGCGGCCCAACTTTCCGCTGGGTACATTTGTGTTTAAATGCAATAAAAGCGCTCCCTAAAATCATTCCAAGAGTGGAAACACCTGTGCTTATTTTACAAGCGGAAAAAGAAAAAATTGTGGATAACAAAAATCTTGAAAAATTAACCGCACTTTTTCCGCATGCAGAATCGATGCTTGTACCTCAAGCAAAACATGAAATCCTTTTTGAAAAGGATAATGTGAGAAAAGCCGTGCTTGAACGCGTGAATCAATTTCTTCATTCTTAAACTTTCCTAATTAAATTAAATATAAAATATTACATATTGATTTATAAAATGTTTTTTATTTTTATCTCATAACTATTTAACCTTTTATTGAGCAAAATCATAGTTTCGCTCTCACTATATCCTTACAATCCATAATACTTATTTGTGGTTATTTTTTTATTGTTTGTATACTTGGAGTGTCTATGTCAAAAATGAAGAAAATCATCACCGCACTTTGATTTTATCCATTCAGATGCGGTCTTTTTTCAATGAGTTTTTCTGTACTTTGTTTTTTTTCACCTATCAAATCAATTTTCTCTACCTTTCCTTCTCACCACCAAAATGTGATCTGCCTCCCAGTTTTAAATCTTGTCTTGTACTAGAATTAATCCATAGTCCTCTTTTACGGACTATTAAAGGCCTGATGGTGTAAAAAGATCAGGTATTACTTTGATTCCCAACGTAGAAAAAAGGAGAAAACAGATGACAAAAGATCTTAATGTCTTTGATAAACACTACGGTTTATTGATCAACGGCGAATGGACAAATGGCTCTGAGGGTAATACCTTGACATCACATAATCCTGCAAATGGTGAAGCATTAGCGACCTTTATTGACGCTACTGATGCGGATGTCGATGCTGCAGTGAATGCTGCGAAAGAAGCCTTTAAAACCTGGAAAAATACCAGTGCAACGGAACGAGCTACAATTTTGAATAAAATTGCAGATATTATTGATGAAAATACTGAATTATTTGCTTTACAAGAAACGTTGGATAACGGAAAACCGATTCGCGAAACACGTGCAGCAGATATTCCGTTAGCATCAGATCATTTCCGTTATTTTGCCAGTGTTATTCGCGCAGAAGAAGGTGTCGCAAACCAACTAGATAGCGAAGATTTGTCGTTGATTTTACGCGAGCCTATTGGCGTTGTTGGTCAAATTATTCCATGGAACTTTCCGTTCTTAATGGCTGCATGGAAAATAGCACCGGCATTGGCAGCAGGTTGTACAGTCGTGATTCACCCATCTTCCACTACTTCATTGAGCTTACTTTCTTTAGCTCAAAAAATTAATCATTTATTGCCGAAAGGTGTCTTCAATGTTATTACTGGTAAGGGTTCTAAATCTGGCGAATACATGTTGCACCATACTGGATTTAACAAACTGGCGTTCACCGGTTCCACTGAAATCGGTAGAAAAATTGGTGTGGCTGCTGCTGAAATGTTGATTCCATCCACCTTGGAATTAGGTGGTAAATCAGCCAATATTTTCTTTGACGATATGCCGTTTGATAAAGCATTGGAGGGAGCACAAAAAGGAATTCTCTTCAACCAAGGGCAAGTGTGTTGTGCCGGTTCACGCATCTTCGTACAAGAAAGCGTTTACGATAAATTTATTGCGGCACTAAAAGAAGAATTTAAGAAAGTTAAAGTCGGCTTACCTTGGGAAGATGACACGCAAATGGGGGCGCAAGTAAACGGAAATCAAGTTAAGGTTATTAGCAAGTATGTTGATATTGCTAAAGAAGAAGGGTGTCAAATCATCCTTGGTGGAGGTAAATCAACCGACCCGGCATTGGCTCGAGGCGAATTTTTCCAACCAACCTTAATTTTAGCGCCAGATAACAAAAAACGCGTGGCACAAGAAGAAATTTTTGGTCCGGTTGCTGTGGTAATCAAATTTAAGGATGAAGTAGATGTAATTAAAATGGCAAATGACAGTGATTATGGCCTAGGTGGTGCGGTGTGGACATATAACATTAACCGTGCGCTACGAGTTGCACGCGCACTTGAAACTGGTCGTGTTTGGGTGAACTGTTATAACCGTTTACCAGCTGGAGCTCCTTTCGGTGGTTATAAAACCTCCGGTATAGGTCGTGAAACCCATAAAATGATGCTTGACGCTTATACACAGGTGAAAAATATCTTCATCAGCACCCGTGAAGAGCGCGAAGGCATGTATTAATCATTCACTTTCTAACCTAAAAATAAACCGTACTTTGATTTTATCCATCAAAGTGCGGTTATTTTTTTACCTATATCAAATTATGATTAGATTCTATTAAAAAACGTGCCTTAAATCTTTACTCGTACTAAATAAGTGGTATCTTTATATCCGCTTATTTAATCGATTGCGTCACGGTCGTTATACGTGATGAATTATTTTTTTGTTCATTTATCTAGGAGTTATCCTATGGAAAGTAAAATTCCAGCAGTAGAAGTCAAACTTGGCTTTAAATGGCAAGGGCTGCTGATTGCCGTCATCGTTGGTTTAGGGATTTGGTTGATCCCAACACCAGAAGGTTTATCTGCTAAAGCATGGGGAATGCTAGCGCTGTTTGTGGCAACCATTGTGGCTATTATCGCGAAAGCAATGCCTATGGGTGCTGCAACCTTGGTGGCATTGGTGATTAGCGGATTAACTGGGCTTACACCAATTTCGCCAAAACAAGGTGATGTTGGTATGTTATCCGGCTTTGCAAACGGCACAATTTGGTTGATTGCTATTGCCATGTTTTTATCTCGAGCAGTAATTAAAACTGGTTTAGGTAAACGTATCGCGCTGTACTTCGTTGGTCGTTTTGGTAAAAAAATGATGGGCGTGGCCTATGGTATGGCATTGGCTGATGTCGTTATTGGTCCAGGGATTCCTTCGGCTTCTGCGCGTGGGGGCGGTATTATGTACCCAATTATGCAATCTATTGCTGATGCGTATGAATCCAAACCGGGTCCAACCGCTCGTCGTGCGGGTGCATTCTTAGCTATTGCAGTCTCTCAAATCGATACCATTATTTGTACCATGTTCTTAACCGCCATGGCGGGTAACCCGTTAATTGCAGAACTTGCGAAAAGCCAAGGTGTAGAAATCACTTGGATGACATGGTTCTTAGGGGCAATCGTACCAGGTATTGTGAGCTTAATCGTCTTACCTTATTTCGTGTATTTAATTTATCCGCCAGAATTAAAAGATACGCCTAAAATGGCAGAAATGGCACGTGAAGAATTAAAAAGCATGGGCCCAATGAGCAAAGCAGAATGGATTCTTGCCCTAGACTTTATCCTTCTTTTATTCCTTTGGACGGTGGGTGATTTAGTCTTCCATATCCCTGCAACAATTTCAGCGTTTATCGGTTTAGTGATTTTATTATTAACCAATATTATGAGCTGGAAAAATATCGTGGCAGAAACCACCGCATGGGATACGATGTTTTGGTTTGCGGTATTGGTCATGATGGCGAATGCACTTAATAAATACGGTGCAATCACTTGGATTTCTACCCACATTTCTTCATCTGTGGGTGGTTTCAGCTGGCCAATTGCCTTTACTATTTTAGTGTTGGTGTATTTCTATACCCGCTATTTCTTTGCTTCAGCCATGGCGCATATTTCTGCAATGTATCTCGCTTTCGTGGCAGCGGCTATCGCTGTGGGTACACCACCAATCATTGCTGCAATTGGTTTAGGTTACACCTCAACATTATCCATGAGTTTAACGCAATATGCTGGTGGTCCTGGTCCAGCACTATACGGTTCAGGTTATAACTCAACTGGTCAATGGTGGGGCGTGAGCTTTATTGTTTCCATCCTTTCATTAGTGATTTGGTTTGGTGTGGGTGGATTATGGATGAAACTACTCGGTTGGTGGTAATCCTTATTAATTCATAAAAAAATCCCTAAAAAAACGACCGCACTTTGATTTGTATCTCAAAAGTGCGGTTGTTTTTATCTGTATTTTGAATTAATCATCCCAGTTGTCATCCCAATCACGGTGTCTTCTGTGGTGGTGATGTCTTTTATGTTTTTTATGATGGCGATATTCTCTGTCATCGTAGTCTCCGCCTTTGTTCACTTGGCTACCGATTACGCCACCTAATGCTGCGCCGCCTAGAGTTGTGGCAATATCACCACCTAATAAACCACCGGCTACGCCACCGATTGCTGCACCTGTTGCAGTATGACGTTGTTGTCTATCCATTTCACAAGCGGTTAAGCTTCCTGCTAATGCAACAATCACTAACCCTTTCATCAATTTAGATTTCATAAATCTACTCCTTCATTTTTGTCGGGATTGCTTGCCAAAGCACTTATGCAATCCGGCGCGTAAAAGTATCCCTTTTACGACTGCTTTGACTATATGGAAAATTAGTTAGTTCAAAAGGCTCGTTCAATTGGTTGAAGAATGAACAATTTTGAGTGGCTATTTTCTTGTAGGAAAACATTAAGGTTGATATTTTAAAACCTCTCAAAAATTGACCGCACTTTTGCATTTTTGACACATCTTCTGTTGAAATATCCCTCTTCATTACAATCCTGTCTGCAACACTATTCCTTTTATGTTCGCTTGCCTGTTGAGAAAACTGGATAGTCCAACTCGCTTGTTTAATTGATCTAAGAATCAGTATGTTTATGATTTTTTGATATAAAATTATCAAATAAAAATATTTTTATGCAAATTTGATAAAATTTTATCGATTTGTGACTTTGATCACAGTAATGTAGAAAAAAATTCAGTACTATGCTTGCAACTCGATGATAGATGTTTTTAATAGCGGGTTACTAATCATTTAGACTTTAAACCTAATCATAATAGGAGATTTATTATGTCATATTATCCAGCAGAACCGTTCCGTATTAAAAGTGTTGAACCAGTTTCAATCCTACCAAAAGCAGAACGTGAAAAAGCAATGAAAGAAGCAGGTTTCAATACCTTCTTACTTGATTCAAAAGATGTTTATATCGACCTTTTAACCGATAGCGGTACGAATGCAATGAGTGACCGTCAATGGGCCGGTATTATGATGGGTGATGAAGCTTATGCAGGTAGCCGCAACTTCTATCATTTACAAGAAACAGTTCAAGACTTATTTGGTTTCAAATATATTGTGCCAACTCACCAAGGACGTGGTGCGGAAAACATTCTTTCTCGTATTGCGATTAAACCAGGTCAATACGTACCAGGTAATATGTATTTCACAACAACTCGTTTCCACCAAGAAGCCAATGGCGGTATTTTCTACGATATCATTCGTGATGAAGCGCATGATGCGACATTAGATATCCCATTTAAAGGCGATATTGATGTTAAAAAATTAGAAAAATTAATTAACGAAAAAGGCGCTGAAAATATTGCTTATGTGTGCTTGGCAGTAACAGTAAACTTAGCTGGTGGTCAACCGGTTTCTATCGCAAACATGAAAGCTGTTCGTGAATTAACCGCAAAACACGGCATTAAAGTGTTCTACGATGCAACACGTTGTATTGAAAATGCTTATTTCATTAAAGAACAAGAACCAGGCTATCAAGATCGCTCAATCAAATCTATCGTTCAAGAAATGTTCAGCTATGCAGATGGTTGTACCATGAGTGGTAAAAAAGACTGCTTAACCAATATCGGTGGTTTCTTATGTATGAATGATGAAGAATTGTTCATGAAAGCGAAAGAATTGGTTGTGGTGTTTGAAGGTATGCCATCTTACGGTGGTATGGCTGGTCGTGATATGGAAGCGATGGCGATCGGTTTGAAAGAAGCAACTCAGGAAGAGTACATTGAACACCGTGTTAAACAAGTACGTTACCTCGGTGAAAAATTAAAAGCAGCGGGTGTACCGATTGTAGAACCAATTGGTGGTCATGCGGTGTTCTTAGATGCACGTCGTTTCTGTCCACATTTGAAACAAGAAGAAGACTTCCCAGCACAAGCATTAGCGGCAGCAATCTATGTTGAATGCGGTGTGCGTACAATGGAACGTGGTATTATTTCAGCTGGTCGTGATATCAAAACTGGCGAAAACCATCATCCAAAACTTGAAACTGTACGTATTACTATTCCACGTCGTGTTTACACCTATGCACACATGGATTTAGTTGCTGATGGTATTATCCACTTATTCAAACATAAAGAGGATATTAAAGGGCTTCGTTTCGTGTATGAACCAAAACAATTACGTTTCTTCACTGCACGCTTTGAACAAAAATAGACCTACTAGCCCTTACTTCGGTAACGAGGTAAGGGCTTTTTGTATCTAAAACATTTGGTTAATGAGAAAAATGCGAAAACATTCTAATGACATTGTAGTTTGTTGTATTGTCAAGTAAGGAAGTGACTAGCCTTTCTACGATAATCGGAAAGGAGAAAACTCATGAATAAAACATTGGGAAGTACCTTAATTACCTCAGGGACGATGATTGGCGCAGGGATGCTTGCTATGCCTCTCACATCTGCTGGAATAGGTTTTACGTTTACAGTCGTTCTACTTATTCTTTTATGGATCCTACTCACTTATAGCGCATTATTATTTGTTGAGGTTTATCAAACCGCTGAACATGATGCCGGCATTGGTACACTTGCTGCACAATATTTTGGCCGACCAGGACGAATTGTCGCAACCAGCGTATTAATGATTTTCCTTTATGCATTGCTTTCCGCCTATGTGACCGGTGGTGGTGCAATTCTTGCTTCAACTTTACCTGATTTTGCGACGCCTGATCTCAAAATGAAAGGTTCTATCCTGGCATTTACGATCTTCTTTGGTATCTTTGTGGCAATTGGCACAAGTTTTGTGGATGCCTTAAATCGTTTCTTATTTATTGCGATGATTGCGGCCTTATTTATCGTGCTTGGATTGATGATTCCAGAAATTAAAATCGATAACTTAATGGCCATGCCAATTGATAAAGCGTTATTGATTTCGGCTAGCCCAGTTTTTTTTACCGCTTTTGGTTTCCACGGTTCAATTCCTACCTTAAATAAATACTTAGAAGGTGATATAAAAGCCTTAAGATTTTCGATTATTATGGGCTCTGCAATCACGTTGGTGGGTTATATCTTATGGCAATTTTCAACTCACGGTGTATTAAGCCAAACTCGCTTCTTAGAAATCCTTAATCAAGATCCAACATTAAATGGATTGATTGAAGCGGTTCGTGTGATTACAGGCAGTACTATTATTACTGCTATCGTGAAAATCTTCTCTGCCTTAGCACTGATTACCTCGTTCTTAGGGGTGGCACTCGGTTTATTAGAATGTATTGACGACTTGTTAAAACGTGTATTCAATTTTTCGGCAAATCGTTTAAGTTTAGGTTTCTTAACTTTCCTTCCTCCATTGCTCTTTGCATTCTTCTACCCAGAAGGCTTCATCCTTGCATTAGGTTATGCAGGACAAATGTTTGCTTTCTATGCAGTGGTATTGCCCGCAGCATTAGTCTGGAAAGCTCGCCATCAACATCCAAACTTACCTTATCGTGTGCCTGGTGGTTCAGGGGTTCTACTCTTTGTCTCAATTTTAGGGACTATTATTGTGTGTATCCCATTCCTGATTAAATTAGGTGTATTGCCTCCAGTAGTGGGTTAATAACACAATTAAAATAAAAAAAGTGCGGTTAAAAATCACGGTATTATGTAGCAGTTGCACAAAGACCTAACCGCTTGAAAATACTAAAATCTC
>OKRY01000553.1_pt1 | contig 29839 bp, 33 predicted proteins | sample 1601121 | NCBI WGS metagenome assembly OKRY01 (sample SAMEA3541546, study PRJEB24748) | human gut metagenome | biome: human gut; feature: human-associated habitat; material: faeces | place: China | collected 2012
CACGACCTGCACGGCTCCCACCAAACTCTCCTTCTTCTGCGTGCCGAAGGCCACGACCACCACGTCGTCCATGACGTTCGACGCCTCGATCAGCGTCACGAGCTTGAACAGTTCGACATCGGCGACGGCGATCTTCTTGGTGTCGTAGCCCAGAAAAGCGAAGGTGACGTGTTTCGTTCCCGCCGGCACCTTGAGGGTGTAGTTGCCGTTGATGTCCGAGGTGGCGCCGACGGTCGTCCCCTCGACATAGACCGAAACACCGACGATGGGCTTGTTGTCGGCCGAAGAGATCACCGTCCCCTGCAGGACGATTTCCCTACCGGAATTCGCAGCCGGGAGGGGGGGGGCGACGGCGGCGTTTTTCCGGGCGGGCGCTTTCGAGATGATCACCTGGTTTTCGCGCACCCGTCCGGTCAGCTCCGTTCCCTTGAGGACCGCGGACAGCAGTTCGTCGATGGTCGCAGACCTGACCGAAACCGAAACCCGGCGGTCGAGCAGCGGCCGCACGTCGTCGGTGTAAATGAAGGCGTAGCGGCTGGTCCGCTCGACCTCGGCAAAGACGCTCGACAGCGTTGCGTCCTTCATCTTCACGGTCAGCGACGATTTGGCCCCGGCGTCCTGCCGGGAGGCCCGGACGGGCTGGAGATTCACCGGAAGCAACAACATCGCCGCCGCAAGAATCCGCAGCATACGGCATGTCGAGCCACTCCTCACAAAGAAAAGTTTCTTCATAAGTAACAGTATTAAGGTTAGTATTTAAGACTGGAATTGGTTGTCAGCGATATACGGCGTCGGCGCAATCGTCGGGGGCAGGCCTCACCGCCACCGAGCCGTCGGGCCCCCGGACGTAGGCGATCCGGAAAATGTCGGAGAGCACGTCGAGCGTGCCGTCCAGGTCGTCGAACAGGATCAGCTTGCCGGTACACTTCCGGCTCCCGATCTCCCCGGAGCAGGTTATTTCGATCTTGTAGAACGCAGCCACCTTTTGCAGGACTTCGAACAGCGTGTTCGAGCCATTTGTGATCTGCTCAAGATCAACCTGAGCGTTGTAGCCGGATTTGTGTACAGCAAGATCACGGAGGCACAGAAGGATCAGAAGGAGCTCGTAGTCCAGGTGGCATCCAGGGATCTGAAGAGCCGAATGCCGGAGTATGAACTGATCAGGATCATCGGTATACTGATCGATAATGCGCTTGAATCGACCGCCCCATTTGGCACTGCATATCTGTACCTGGACAGCAGGCAGAACCAGATAGAAATAAGAACAAGAAACAAGGGTTCCGTCAAAACCAACGAATTCCGCCAGAATATGTTCTCACCGGGATATACCACCAAAACCGGAGACAGACATGGCCATGGTTACGGTCTCTACAACCTGAAAAAACTGACCGACAAGTACAATGGTAAAATATATCTCGACACGGTAAATACCGACCAGGGAGACTACATACAGTTCGACGTCATCGTATAAGGACAGCAAAGCGCCGTCCGGTCACCAGACCAGACGGCGCTTTTTTGTATTTGCTATATATTATACTTATGCTACTCTGCCAGCTTGTTGAGCTTCTCAACAAGTGCTGTCTGGAGAGCTTCAAGCTTTGCATCTGCGTCATCAAGGCTTGTTCCCTTGATTCCGTAGTACAGCTTAATCTTTGGCTCTGTTCCTGATGGACGTACACATGCCCATGCGCCATCCTCAAGGTCGTAGTAGAGAACGTTGGACTGTGGAAGTCCTGACTCTGTGACCTCTCCGGTGGCAAGATCTGTGATCGTGTTCTTCTCGTAATCACGAACCTTGAGAACTTTGAGTGTATCGATCTGAGTAAGTGACTCAGCTCTGAGTGAGGACATGATCTTGCGGATCTTCTCTGCTCCTGTAACACCCTTGAGCGTTATTGTGTAGAGGCCTTCCTTGTAATATCCGTACTTCTCATAGAGATCAAGCATGTGATCCCACAGAGTGATTCCCTGGCTCTTGCAGTATGCAGCAGCCTCGCAGAGACACATAACTGCAACCGGAGCATCCTTGTCTCTTGCGTATGTTCCAACGAGACATCCGTAGCTCTCCTCCATACCCATTACGAAATTGTATGAATTATTCTGCTCGAAGAACTTGATCTGCTCACCGATGAACTTGAAGCCTGTTAGAACCTCGATGAGGTTGACATTGTAATCTGCAGCCAGTGGATCAGCCATATTTGTGGTTACAATAGTCTTGACCATGGCCGGATTCTTTGGCATGAGACCGCATTTTGTTCTCTCTCTGAACTGGTATTCAGCGATTATAAGTCCTGACATATTTCCTGTAAATGGCATATACTTGCCTGTCTTTGTATCGAGTGCGTATATTCCAAGACGGTCTGCATCAGGATCTGTAGCGAGAACTATGTCCGCATTCTTCTCCTTTGCCAGCTTGAGGGCAAGCTCAAATGCCTTTGGATCCTCTGGGTTTGGATACTCAAGCGTTGTGAACTCAGGGTCTGGAAGCTCCTGCTCAGGAACAATGTATACGTTTTTGAAACCAAGCTCGGACAGAACTCTCTTTACAGGTACAAGACCGGTTCCGTGGAACGGTGTGTATACGATCTTGATGTTCTCTGACTGCTCCTTGATGATCTCAGGATGAATGATCTGCTTCTTGAGTTCCTCCATATACGCGTCATCTATCTCGGCACCTATGATAGTGAGAAGGCCCTTGTCAAGTGCCTCCTGCTTATCCATGGTCTTTACTGTATGAAAATCTGTTACAGCCTTAACCTCTGCGATGATCTCTCTGTCCTTTGGAGCTGTGATCTGCGCGCCATCCTCCCAGTATACCTTGTAACCGTTGTACTCTGGTGGATTGTGGCTGGCTGTTATAACTATACCTGCTGTACATCCAAGCTTTCTGACTGCATATGAAAGCTCAGGTGTAGGTCTGAGTGACTCAAAGAGATATGACTTGATTCCATTTGCACACAGGCAGAGAGCTGCTTCTGCTGCAAACTCTGGAGAATACTTTCTTGAATCGTATGCTATTGCCACGCCCTTGTCCTGCGCATTCTGCTTCACAATGAAGTTTGCAAGACCCTGTGTAGCCTTGCGGACGGTGTAGAAGTTCATTCTGTTGGTTCCCGCGCCTATCACACCTCTGAGTCCACCAGTTCCAAATACAAGATCACGATAGAATCTGTCCTCGATCTCAGCCTCATCATCAGCTATGGCTGCAAGCTCCTTCCTGGTGTCCTCATCAAAATAATCATCTGTCATCCAAAAATCATATGTGTCTCTGTAACTCATCTTTCTACTTCTCCTTCTTTTTTCTCATTTAGTATGCCCTTTTATGAACGTTCTGCTGTTTGAGCAATCACTGCTCAGCGCTTCCTATTTTCTCAGGAATTCTAGTGGATCTCCCTCAGCCAGAAAATGTGTCATGAGGTATGCTCCTCTGAGCGACACCTGTTCCTCTGACAGGATTCTTCTGACCTCACCTCGGTCTGCGAGTATGACCTGTATGTCCTCTGTGCTCTCCTTGCTGTCGAGATTTGGTGTTCCTGTAGCTGTTCCAAATACAGCACTGCTCATCTCATCCGTAAATCCCGGGCCCATATAGAATGGCCTTCTGTAGAGTTCTTCTCCGCCCTCATATACATCAAGGGTAAGCCCTGTCTCTTCCTTCATCTCCCTGACTGCTGCCTGCGCCGGAGTCTCATCTCCATCCACCAGTCCTGCAGGAAGTTCATATATATATGTATCGAGTGGGTATCTGTACTGCCTTATGAGCACCAGCTTCGGCTCATCTTCCAGCTTAACTCCATATATAACTATTCCTTCCGGTTTTATATCGTGGGTCTTTATCTTGATGTCGTTCTCTTTATTCCTTGAAGCAAAGTAATAATTGAAGTCTTTTCCAGCCGTGTCAACCGCATCTATATGATAGAGGTTGAGGAACGGATTGTCTGTGAGTTTTTGTACACCTTTGTATTTCTCTTTCACTTCATCACATCCCTTCTGTGTATTTTAATGTATGGGGCGGTGACTCTATTCGAGTCACCACAGGATAAGAACACCTGATTCTTACATGCAAGCATGTCGAATCCGCTGTTCTTATCCTGCACGGCTGAATATTTACCTTTATTCAAAATTAGCATAGTTTTTACAATATATCAAATTCTTTTTTAAGTAATTTTATCATTTTTTAGCTATTTTTAATGCTTTTTAGTATATTTGCGTCATTTTGCCATATTTTTCTATGTGATTCCTGGTTTTGATGCAGCTATGTGCCTCCTAATTCTCTTTAGATACCAGTTGATATTCTGCATCTCTCAACCTGCAGTAATAAAATGTCTGTCCAGCCTCCTCTGTGTAAGTTTCAAATACTCCCGTCACTATCACCTGGCTCTGATCCGCCGGGTAATCGCCTGGATATACTGCACCTCCACCAAGTTCAAATTCAAGCCCCTGACTGCAGCATGCCAGAGCGTCGGCTATGAGACAATAATTATAATATTTGTCGGTTATCGGATAATAGGATGCATAATACTTTCCTTCTATCCTTATCGTCTTGCCCTCATATTCCTCAGGTTTTGACATCATCTGATATACCGTCGCATATACAAGATCGCTTCCCATAAGTGTGAGATCCACATCCACACCCTCAGACTTGTATTGCGCTATAACTGAGCTGTCTCCATTCACGACCTGCCCATATGTTGGTTCTGATGTCGCCTCAGTTACAGATGCGGATTCTGTCTCTGTCGTGGTTTGCATCTCTGTTGTGATCGTCGTCTCTGTTGTGGCTCCCGCCGACGACTTGCTTTCCACATCACCATCGCCTGTTTTCTGATTAAGCACCTTATCCACTGCATTCTGTGTGTTCAAACGACTGCCCGCAGTCTGAGATGCTCCACCACAGCCTGTGACAGTCAGCAACATACTCAGCACCAATATTGACATAATCAATCGCTTAAATCTGTGTCTGCATCCATGCATTCTTCTATTTCTATTCATATACATATTCTTATCTCCTCATCACTTTCCCTGCTATACTGTTAAATGCAAATATAACCATATCGCATGCAACGATCGTAGATCCTACCGGTGTTGAAAATAATATGGATACCAGCATGCCGGTCAAAGTTCCCACAACTGACAATACAGCCGAATATAATACCACTGACCTGAAACTATACATAACTCTCATTGCCGAAAGTGCAGGGAATACCAGAAGCGCCGTGATGAGCAGGGAGCCCACCAGATTCATTGCAAGCACTATTATCACAGCGATTATCACCGCCAGCGCCAGATTATATGCCCCTGCATTTTTCCCGATTGCCCTGGTAAAACTCTCGTCAAATGTGACTGCAAATATCCTGTTGTAGAACAAACAGAAAAACGCTATTACACATATTGACATAACTATACACAGCCACACTTCTCCCATTGTCAATGTCAGTATGGATGTTGAACCAAACAACGTTGAGCACACATCGCCAGATACATTTGCTGACGTGGAAAATACATTCATTATCAGATAACCTACGGCTAAAGCACCGACAGACATCATAGCTATCGCGGCATCCCCCTTAAGCTTCGCATTTTGTCCCGACATAAGTATGAGAATTGCAGCAGCCACAGTCACCGGCATCACTATGATCGTGTTGTTTGTCAGTTTCAGAACAGATCCTACCGCCATTGCTCCAAATGCAACATGCGAAAGTCCATCGCCGATAAATGAAAATCTTTTCAAAACCAATGTTGCACCGAAAAGTGACGAACACAATGCTATAAGAATACCAACCACAAGAGCATACTTAACAAATGGATACTGCATATAGTAAATTAACTTATCAACAAGCTGCACTCTGTCCACCACCTTTCTCATATTCTACCGAAATGATGTTCCAATATCTGCTGTTCTTATATTCCTCTCTGCTGCCCCAGAACGAGCCCCCATGATTCATATGAAGCACATGTCTGGCGCAATCTATTGCCCTCAGATCATGTGATATCATGATCACTGCCACACCATTTTCATTTAACTGCTGTATCATCTGATAGAACTGTGCCGTTGCGACAGGATCAAGGCCAGTTACCGGTTCATCAAGCAGAAGAAGGTTCTCAGTTGCACACAGGGCTCTCGCCAGAAGGACGCGCTGCTGCTGTCCTCCCGACAAATGCCTGTAACATTTCCTGCGTATATCCCACATTCCAAGTCGTTCAAGCTGAGATTGCGCAAGCTGCTTTTCCTTTCTGCCATAAAAAGGATGTGCTCCGCACTTAGGCAGCGTTCCCGACAAAGCCACCTCCCATACAGTCGCAGGGAAATCCTTCTGCACAGGTGTCTGCTGCGGCAGATAGCCTATATCACGCGATGTCAGATCATCGCCAAACTTTATCTCTCCTGAAACCGGTTTCAACAGGCCAAGCAGAGTTTTTACCAAGGTACTCTTTCCCGCTCCGTTCTCTCCAACTATACAGAGATAGTCTCCCTTGTCTATACTGAAATTAAGGCCTGACGCAACTGCTCTTCCGTCGTACCCGACTGCCAGGTCTTTACATGTTATATAAGACATTATTTTCTCCTCTTCTATTTCCTTCAATGTCAGCCTTTTACCACATGGCTCTAATTTAATGCTTGAGACAGTACATTCAGGTTATCTTTCATCACGTTCAGATACGTCTCACCATCAGCTACAGCCTTTGCAGTCACAGACTGCATCGAATTCATCGTCAGAATCTCCTGATTTTTCGAATCTGTTGTCTTCTTTATCGACTCTGCTATACTGTGATCTGCACCCTCTATCGTCAGAATAACCGGAAGCTTTAACTCATCCACCTTCTGCGCAAGGAATGTTATCGTCTCAAAACTTGCCTCCGACTCAGTACTGCATCCCACAAATGCAGCATAGTAAGTAAGGCCATAATCATCCGCCATATATCGGAAAGGGAATCTGTCGCCAAACAGAATTGCCTGACGTTTTCCCTTAGAAACTGTTAGTTCGTACCTTCCATCAAGATCATTGAGTTCATCAACGTACTTGCCTGCATTCTCCATGTAATCAGATTTATTATCTGGATCAAGTGCCTGGATATTATCCGCCAACACATTCGTCAACGCCACTGCGTTCTTGAGTGAAAGCCATACATGTTCATCATACTCCGGGCCTTCCTCTCCTTCCTCTTCTTTCTCTGCCTGCATGCCTGGAACTATCTCTTCCTCTTTGACTGCAGTTCCCAAAGCGTCAAGCATATTTACAACCTTCATATCCTTATTAGTCGCTTCTTTCAGGGCACTATCCACCCAGCCATCAGACTCACCGCCAACATACACGAACATATCTGCGTCAGCTATCTTTGCTATATCCTCTGCAGTTGGCTGATAACTGTGAAGATCCATCCCCTGATCGAGCAGCATAGTAAGCTGAAACTTGTCGGAATCACCGCCTATAATATTGCGGATCCAGTCATACTGAGGAAAAGTCGTACATACAATGCTGTACGCCGCAGCATTTGCCGCATTTTCAGGCGCACTGCCTCCTTTCTGATCAGAATCTGCTGCCGTCATTGATGCTCCGCAGCCGCAAAATGCTGAAACAGTAAGTACCGATGCCATAACAAGGCCAAATATTCTATTTTTCATAATGATCAATAAACCTCCGAATTGATTGATATAATTGACAGGCATATTTTGATGCCTATAATTGGGTAAATTTAATAAACTGCCTCTAGATCAAAAAACACCAATAATAAGTATTCGCCCTTATCTTTAGATGTATTTCCAGACGCAATTCTCAGTCAATATCCGTACTTTAAATCAATTCAGCAATTCCACCTTCAGGGAAACGAGCGTATCGGTACAATACTCGTGGGTATACACCAATACAACTCCAAGTGTGAACACACTTAAGAACGCCAGGAACACTGGCGTAGTTGACATTGTCTTTATATTTGAAAGGAACTGTGCAGCCTGCTGCAAATGCATACATATAGGACATTCCTGCCCCGTACAGTCATGCTCCACATTGCGCGCAATATAGCCATAAGAGAAAAGTACTCCCGATACAAAGAACACTATAAGAATCCATGACATTATTCTCTTTTTACTCATTCTGCACACCTCCTTTTCATTGTAGGAATTTGGGGATATATAGTTTTCGTTGTGACCGTAACGATACAATCCCATCTGTAACAATCACGTTTAGTTTAGACTACAGCGACTCCACAACGCCTCTGACAATCTTTGCAAATACCACATATCGACGATCTGTCACAGTCGATCATAAATCCATACCTCTCCTGAACTCCTTTAGCTATGTGATTCATGGTATCGCGGTCAATATGTATGACTCTTCCGCACTTAACACACTGCATATGAAGGTGTTCGTGACAACTATGATCAGCCTTTTCCATTCTATACATACTTGAACCACCATCAGCACTCTGATACTTTATCAATTTGTCCTGGGTAACCATGCGGTCAAGATTGCGATATACAGTTGTTGTATTCGCATCTATGCCATTCTCATCCAAATACACACTTACATCAGCCGCGCAAAACCCTCTGTCCTGCCTCTCTGCAGCAAATGCCTCTATAGCCTGACTTATTCTCGTTTTATACTCCCTCGCCATAATATTCCTCTTTTTTGAATTTGCAAGTCATTTGCATTTTACTGTATCATAAATGGCTTTTAACTTTATGTCAACACTTTTTTATCACTTTTCCAGCACTACTATCTTGTTAGATATATTGCTGACAAATGGTATTTTGCCAATGACTTTATATACCGGTATGAACTCAGCCATTCCTTCTACAAGACTGTGCTGTTCTATGTATCTGTATTTCGGTATGATCTCCGCCAGCTTCTTTCCATTTGGCACGCCCCAGGAGAACCTGGCATGGCTTCCATGGATGGATTTCTCCTTGATATGCTTTGCCATGAACGGAGCCATAGTCTCTACGAGCACCGTAGCATGAGTAAATTTCCTGTCTATTATGTCGAATATTTTCTTCACATCAGCTTCTGTGAGATACATCGTAAGCCCCTCTATGATGACCAGCACAGGTTCACCTGCATACTCTACCAGGTCTGCCCATTTGCCGTCCATGGCGGATTCCGCTATCTGGTACACCGGTCCGTCCTCCTGCAGGAACTTTGCCCTTACAGTCATGGTCTCCGGGAGATCAATGTTGTACCAGCCTTTATATTTACCCTCATTTCTATAGCAACGGGTGTCAAGACCACAGGCGATATTCACAACCACAGCACCCTTGTGCTTCTTCAGGAATTCTGATACAAGCTTATCAAGCACTATGGTTCTCGCTATAACTCCGCTTCCCATCGCCAGATCCTTGTCCGCCAGTGAAAAGTCATAATCCAGACTGTCCACTATCTCTATAGCCTTGCCGTCATATATGACATGATCCGGCTTTCTTGATTCTTTCGCCCTGGCATAGAGTGTCTGGAGCATCGTCTCCGGGACTCCGGTTATGTCCACCTTTGACCTGTCTGCTGTGCTGTTCTGTGTGCTAACCATTTTCTCATTTCCTCCTGCCTTTTAATTGTGCAAACGCATGAGAGGCGCTGCGCGCGGCGTTTGCGTGCTTCACAAGGAATCCTCCCACTTACGTGGGCCCCTCCTTATGAAATATAACATTTGTCATGTTTTGTTATGTTCGTAAAAATAAGAGGTTCATCATCGATGAACCTCTTTCTTTAAACTCTCTATCAACTTTTCTGTACCGCCTGTGGCATGAATGCCGATCTTTTCTGTCAGATACATTTTCTTCTCCACATCTACATCCTCGTCCAGTATCGCCATGGCTCCTTCAAGCCGCATCTTCGCCAGCACGCGAACCAAAGTCTCATCCGGCTCGCATCCAAGCTGTGACCTGTAATATGCCGCAAATGAATGTCTCATGAACTCCTCAACCCTCTGGTGATAATTCTCATAGCAGCTGCCGTCAGCGCCATGCATGATGATCATTACCTCTTCCCTATGTGTCAGAAGGAATTGCATCATGATCTTGTCTGCATCCACGCCCGTGCCGGGGTTCTCAATCTCCCCCTTCATAAGTTTTCCAAGCATAGCTTCATATTGGTTCACAAGCGGTTCAAGTATCGCCTTGAACAATGCCTCCTTACTCTCAAATGAAAAGTAGAAGGCTCCGGTGGTAACTCCCGCACTATTGCATATCATTCTAAGACTTGCCCTCTGGTAACCATTTTTAAGGAATTCCTCTTTACCTGCTTTTTTCAGTTTTTTTATCGTTTCACTGCGCTTGTCGTTTTCCATAACATATGTTATGTTAGCACAAGCTAACTAGTCTGGCAACATATTTTTTATATGTAATGCCTTTCTTTACGCCCTGGCATTTTTCCTACTATCCACTACACACAACATTCTTTCAGTAACTTTAACGTATTCTTTCTTTCAGGTATTTCCTTACCGTCTCAAGCCCTCCAATTGGCACGCAAAACTTCTGGTCATGGTTCTTACATGCCTCATAGGTTTCCTCCAGATCAAACCAGCTCACGCCGTCCAGCTCTTCCTTCTGTATTGTCAGATCTGCTATGTCCACCTGTTTCTGATACACGAACACAAATGCCACCTCGTTGTCCCTGAACATTCTGCCATGAAATTCCTTCTCATACCGGATCCTGAATGTTCCCGCGAAATCAAGATCTGCGGCCTCAGCTTTGATGCCAAGCTCCTCTCCGAGTTCCCTGAGTGCCGACTCCATCGGTTCATCGCCCGCCTGTATATGTCCGGCAGAGGAAGTGTCATACCTTCCGGGAAAAGAATCCTTATCCATCGACCTCTTCTGCAGAAGAACCTTATACCTTCCATTCTCTTGCTTCGCTATCCAGATATGGGCAGTCCTGTGACATATGCCTTTTGCATGTGCCTCGCTCCTCTCCACTGTGTCTCCGGTAGGGTTGCCCTGTTCGTCGCATATATCAAAAAGTTCCATTATAGTGTACCGTCCTTATTCATTCATACATGAACCATTATTGTTTATCAACTCCGATTTGTAAAGCAAACAGCTAACATTTTTCTACTATTCTACACTTTGTATACTTTTATTAATGTTTTATAAAATATCAGTAATTACACTTGATATTGATCACTTTTTAAGATATTCTCAGATCACTATAAGTTACTAAATAAGTCAGCTCTAATTGACACTAACATTATTGAATGTTAGAATTCTTGTATGATATGATTATGGTAACCTTACCATGCGAAATGGGAACTTTAAGAGATGGGTGTTCTACCATATAAAACAAATGAACAATTTTAATATGGATGTTCTACCATACAAAATGGAACAATTTTATGGGAGCCCTACCATGCAAAAAGGTTTTTAAGAGCTGTGCATTTTAGCACAGCTCTTTTATATTCTCAGAAAGGCGATAATGGATATCCTTAATTTTTACTATATTGATTTAAAATACATAAGAAATCTGTCTCGTGCAGATGACAACGTAATGTCAGTCTCCCCTCAGGTAGGTAAGGAGAAACGACCATTTCTTGGAATAATCATTCTTATAGGTGGTCAGAAATATTGCATCCCCCTTACCTCACCCAAAAAGAAATTTGAAAATATGAAAAGCCAGATTGATTTCATCAAAGTATTTGACCACAACAGCAAGCATCCTGAGTATTCTTCTAAAATCATAGGAATTCTCAATCTAAACAATATGATTCCAGTTAACAACTCAGTTATATCTAAGGTCAATCTGAAATTAAACCCTCACGATACCCCAGATAAAACAAAACGAAAGATTCTTATGCAGAAACAATTATCCTGGTGTCGAGATCATTCCGATACTATAATCAACAGAGCCAATAAAGTCTACTCTCTCATAACTGATTTTCCCGACAAAAATCGCAACCTTACAAAAAGATGTGTAGACTTTAATAAACTTGAGCAAATTTTATCTAAATACTCAGATGACTAAAATCCCTACACCACCAGCCTCGCCTTCGCCCTGCCGGTTCTGTCCTTTTCCACCACTATCTGCTTGTCAATCTTCTCCTTGAGTTCAGTCACGTGCGATATTATTCCCACCAGCTTGCGTCCCTCGGTCACGCTGACCAGCGCTTTGTATGCCTGTGGCAGAGTCTTTTCTGTATCAAGGGATCCAAAGCCCTCATCCACAAACATGGTATCTATCTGAATTCCGCCAGCCGAGGCCTGCACCTCATCAGAGAGTCCAAGCGCAAGGGAAAGTGAAGCCATGAATGACTCGCCCCCAGAAAGAGACTTAACGTCTCGTCTGCTGCCGTTGTAATGATCCACAACACAGAGGTCAAGGCCGATCTGGCTTCTCTTGTCACTGCTGTCCGTCACACGCCCCAGCTCATACTGACCATCTGACATCTTCAGAAATCTCAGATTTGCACGCTGGATTATCCTGTCAAAATACGACATCTGTATATATGCCTCAAGGTTTATCTTATTCTTGCCGGATACATTTCCCGAGGCGGTATCATAGAGTGACTTCACACTGACGTATTCCTTTTCTTTTGCCGAAAGTTCATCGGACTTCCTGCCGATATTCGCCATCGCCGTTTCATTTGCGTGGATGCGGCTGTTTCCGTCCTGCATGAGAAGTCTAAACCTTCCAAGCTCATTTCTCACCGCAGCTTTGTCATCCTCAAGCTTAACTAGCTCAAGTTTTTCAGAAGACTCCAGCGTGTCTGTCAAAGCTTTTATCTGTCCTTCCAGAGCTTTGATACGCTGGAGGACTTCATTATATCTCTTCTCGGCAGACTCAAACGATTTCTGCAATTTTTGCGCTCTGGCAAGAATAGCATTCATATGTTTTTCTGCCTCTTTTCTATCGTTAAATCTAAGACCAGCAGCCATTTCAGTCACCTGTTCTCTGTCAGAGGCAAGCTTTGCTGTAAGCGCTGATATATTTTTTTCAATGTCTGCCAGCTTTGTCTGCATACCGGCCAATGTTTCTTCCTCCTGCGGAAGTTTTGTGGCAAGATCATCTCTTCTGCTGACTCTTTTTCGCTCGGACTCCAGCTGTCTGTCAATGTCGACAATCTTCTCATTATAGTATCCAATATTCTTCTCAACCTTTTCCGGCAGACCATCTATATCCTCCGGATCGTCAAATTTCTTTCCAGCCTGCTCAATAATGCTGTTCCTGATCTCTGTGACACTGGCAAGCTTTATCTTTGCATCCGTAGCACTGGCATTTGCCCTGTCGCGAGCTTTGTCAGCATCCTTCTTCGCATCATCTAACTGTGCATCTGTCGGAGCCTCCTTTGGCAGCGATGCAAGGAGTTTGTGCTCCGTCGCGCCGCACACAGGGCACGCCTGTCCCTCCTTCAGATCCTTAGCAAGGATTCCCGCCTGGGCATTCCTGTACAAAGAGCTAAGATGCTCATACATATCCTGCTTTTCGATATAAATCTCATTGTCCAGCAGATACTGTTTCTGCGCTTTGGCAACCGTCTGTTTTCTTCTATGGTATTCCACAAGCAGCCTGCTTATGCCGTTCAGATAGTCCACAGCGTCAGCCATCTTTTCCCTTGATGCCGTAAGAGCCACGATTTTCTCTCCCGCATCCGCAAGCTGGGCCTGATCCATCTTAAGTTTTTCTATAATCCTCTGCTTGCCAGCTACAAGCGTTCTGCCCTTCTCTGCCTGCTCATTTTGCCTTTGCAGGAGCTGTTCCTCGTCTGTGATATTTTTTCTCTTCTCGTCCAGTTTCTCATAATCTGGAAGTTCGTTATTTATAACCGCCGCCTGTCTCTGGAGCTCTTCCGTCTCTGAGAGCGCTTCCTTTGTCCTGTTTAACTCTGCCTCAGCAGTAGTTCTGTCATTCTGTACATTTGCAAGCTCCAAATGCGCCTTTTCAAGCTGTACTCTGGCTTTCTCTGTCTGCTGTGCCTTGCCTATCAGCGTGTCAAGTTCCCCAACCCGGGTCTCAAGTGTACCTATCTGTTTCTCATATAAATCCGTTCGTGCCTTCTCCGTTTCAATAAGCTTTCCGATGAGTGTGATCACCTCATCAATTGGCATCTGGCCGTCCTTCGCCTTCTGCACACTGATTCCCAGCGGATCATCCTCTCCGCAAACTATCCCAGATATATACTGTTCTATACTCTTCTTCATATCGTCCCGTTCACTCTGAAGCTTTCTCGTCTCATCCTGAAGTCGTTTCTGCAGAACAAAATACCTTGATGTGTGAAAAAGTTTGCTGAATATCTTCTGCCTGTCCCCGGACTCCGCCACCAACAGTTCCTTGAACTCACCCTGGGCAAGCATGGATATCTGCGAAAACTGCTCTCTGTCCACACCCAACAATTCCTGAAGATATGAATTTACCTTCGTTCTGTTGGAGATGACCGAGTCATCCGGCAGATACAGTTCTGCAGCTGCATCCTGCAGGGTAGTTCCTTCACCTTTTTTCTTACGTCTCTCATAGGAAGGATTTCTTTTAACTCTGTAAGTCTTCCCCATATGATCAAATGTCAGTTCAACGTAGGTATCTGTGTCCACATCGGCATACGTTGATCTCATCATCCTCGCATCACGGCTCGCTCCGCTCGGCTCATCATACAGCGCATAACAGATGGCATCGAATATCGTGGTCTTTCCCGCACCTGTATCCCCAGTCACAAGATACAAGCCTTCAGCCCCAAGCTGGGCCATGTCAAGCATCTGGACTCCCGCATATGGTCCAAATGCCGACATCGTAAGATTAAGTGGTCTCATAATCGCTCCTCTCTTTAATATGTAACGCCCCTCTCGCCTCTGCGAGCGGGGCAGGTCGTCGGAGCGCATTTGATTTATTCGCTTCGCTCATAAGCGCTCCTCCTTCCATATAGAGTCTATAATATCCTGAACAAAACTCCTCTGTTCATCGCTCATTTGCCGATTGTTCTGTTTCTCATACAACTCTTCAAACAGATCTATGGGCTTTTTCCCTTCAAGCACAGCGCCATCGTCTATCGTCTGTGTCACACGGGTTCGGGTGTTGTCGTATCCAAGCTTCATCACATTTGGATAGACCGTTCTGAGCTTTCCCAAAGCATCCGGCACGTCATCCTCGTCCGTGAGAACCACATACAGATAATCATCCACAGCCGTCCCCTCATAGTTTCGCCTGTCCATCAGCTCGTCAAATGTTCCCTTTACCTCGCGTAGCTCATGCATCGGAACAAGAGGAACTGTCCTTATCTCTATTTTCTTGTTCTCAGGGATGTCAACAACCGTCACAGATTTCGTATGCTTAGCCTCAGAGAGTGAATACTTAAGCGGTGTTCCACAGTATCTGACGGTCTCCCTACCCACCTTCTGCGGCCCATGTATATGCCCCAGCGCCACATAGTCAAATGAGTCAAATACCGACACATCCACATTGTCCAGACCGCCCACATTCTCCTCCGACTCCGAGCGCACTGCCCCGGTCACAAACTGATGGGCAACCAGTATATTCGTCGCTTTCTCATCTACATCCATATGCTCTACCGCCACACGGCAGGCATCCGTGTAATCCTTTATATCATCCGCCTCATCAGGGAACACCGCTCTGACAGTTGCCGGCTTCACAAATGGCAGCATGTATATATTCACCATCTGTCCTTTTCCATCCTCCAGCTTATATGGTCTGACCAGCCCCTCTCCCGTCACGGTCATCTGTGCCGAATCATATACCGGCGATATATGTATACCGCTGAGATCTATAAGACTTGATGCAAATGCCAGTTTTGCCGCCGAATCATGGTTGCCGCTTATGATATATACTTGCAGATTTCTCTTTGCAAGCGAAGTCAGGAAGCTGTCCAGCAGCTTCACCGCCTCCTCGCTCGGCACAGACTTATCATAGACATCCCCGGCTATGATAATGCCATCCGGCTGCTCATCATCGATGATGCCCAGTATTTCTTTTAATATATACTCCTGATCCTCCAACATAGAAAATTCATTTACACGCTTTCCTATGTGAAGATCCGACAAATGGATCAAACGCATGTGCTGTGCTCCTTTCTTATAATCCCGGTTCTTTATTATATGCTTTATATAGTTTATCACAAATGGAGCTCGTAAGGAATCAACCTGTGGGTTAAAAATGCGTCTCAACGGCTCAAAGCCCAAATTGCCCGGTTATCTGCTAAATAACATTTTATAATATAGGTTATTTCATCAGCACAACACCCCTGCGCACGAATCATCTTACATGATCTGCGCAGGGGTGCTGTGTTCTTATATTTACAATTTATATATCTGACCACATAGCAATCTATTTCTTGTCATCTATTATCAGAACGCCCTGTGGCGGGTTCGCATTTATCGCGCCGACAACCGGATGGGGAACATACATCTCCTCAAGGTATGCCACATCTTCCGCTGTGAGCTTTACATCAAATGCACCAACCGCATCGTCCAGATAACCTGTCTTTGTTGCCCCGATTATCGAAGATGTGACACCCTTTGCCCACTGCCATGCTATGGCTATCTGTGACATTTTACAGTTATGTTTTTCTGCCAGTTCATGAACCCTGTTCACTATCTGCATATCATAGTGCTCCATCTTGTCGTATTTGCCCCTTGCCGCACGATCCGTCTTGCTTCTGATGGAATCGCTGTTCCACTCATTTCTCGCCAGATGACCTGCTGCCAGTGGACTGTATGGCATGAGCATGACATTCATCTGCTTGCAGATAGGTATAAGTTCTCTCTCATCCCCCCTGTAGAGCAGATTGTAGTGATCTTCCATGGCTGCAAATGGCGTCCAGCCGTTATCCCTTGCCACCATCTGCATATTATAAAACTGGTATCCGTACATAGCTGACGCTCCCAGCGCCCTTACTTTTCCTGCCTTAACCAGACCATCTAGAGCCTCCATTGTCTCCTCTATAGGTGTATCATAGTCAAATCTATGTATTATGTACAGATCAAGATAGTCGGTTCCAAGTCTCTTCAAAGTACCATCTATCTCTCTGCCTATAGCTTCTTTTGACAGCCTTCCTTCATTAAAATAAACCTTTGAGGCTATGACTACTTTATCTCTTGTAATGTTGTTCTTTATCGCTTTTCCCAGATATTCCTCACTGGTTCCACCAGAATAGCAGTTCGCAGTATCAAAAAAATTAATCCCAAGGTTCAGGGCATGTTTTACCATATCATTTGTCTGATCCTCATCAAGTGTCCAGTCATGCATGACCCCGGCCTTGCCGAAGCTCATACATCCAATACACAGCTTAGATACTTCTATATCTGTGTTTCCAACTTTTGCATATTCCATATCTAATACCTCCTACACATTTCTTCCCATCTCATAGGCCTGATCAAGAGCTGTATGTCCTGCAATCTCACCCATGCCATCCACGCCGCCGGCAAATACAGTTCCCACAAGGCGACATTTCTCAAAACATGCGATCCAGCCCTCAAGTCCATGTATTGCCCTCTCATCAACGCCTGCCTCATCCTCAGCAGCGGTTGACAGGAAATAGATATCCCTAAACCTGTAATCCGATGAGTACAGCGAATTTGCGCGGTCAAGCAATGTCTTCATCTGTCCCGCCATCTCGTAGTAATATATCGGGCTGGCAAATGCTATGACATCTGCACATCTCATCTGCTCCGCCAGCTCTATGGCATCATCCTTGATCACGCATGCTCCCAGTTTCTGACATGCCATACAGCCCACACAGAAAGCAAGCTTCTTACCTTTGAGTGTAACCTGTGTTACCTCGTTGCCAGCAACCTTTGCACCCTCAGCAAATTTGTCTGCAAGTGCATCTGAATTGCTGTTGTTTCTAAGACTTGTTCCTATAACCAGTACCTTTTTACTCATAATATAGTTCCTCCAATCATATGTTTCTGGCTGGAATTTACAAGGCTTCAACTTCAATATAGATTGTAAATTTTGCTACCAGCTATTATTTTTATAATTCTGACTACCGGTTCACACACTTACCAGCAGACAATTAAAGTGTAGCACATGGAGTTCACTTTAAGGCAAGCATTTCTAACTAATTTTCATGTAAAATGTAAAATTTAATTCCCGATTTCCTACAATCATATTAATCATAATTCGTCATATACTATGTAATAAAGTATCTGTTTTCATCGGAGAACCCTTAATGCAAATAAAAACCAAACTCAACCTTTTTCACTTTATCTTCATATCGATCCTCGGTGTCCTGCTCCACTTCACATACGAATGGTCGGGCGACAATCCTGCTGTCGGTCTGTTCTCAGCCGTGAACGAGTCGACCTGGGAGCACCTGAAACTCATATTCTTTCCCATGCTCCTACTTACAATGATTGAATTTCTTTGGTCGCATATACAAGAAAAGCCCCTGCCGGGAAACTATCTTCCAGCAAGGACTATCGGTATCCTATCAGGTATGGCATTCATTGTTGTCGTGTTTTACACACTAAACGGTGTACTGGGCAGGAATTATGAAATTCTGAACATCGCACTTTATTTCGCCGGGGTTATATATGCACTGCGAACCGAGAACAGATCAGGGGCCAGACAAATGTGCATAAACGACTACGTTTCCATGACTATCCTGGCAATTCTCGCGGTTGCATTCTTTGCATTTACCAACTACCCGCCTGAACTGGGGATATTTGCAGATCCTACAGCAAATTAACCACACACATCAGAAGCGCCACCTGCATCACAAGTATAAGCGGTACTCCAACCGAGAAATAATTCTTCCTTATCTTGTGCCTGAACACCACCATTCCAAGCAGAGCACCGATACTCCCGCCGGCAAACGCCATGCCGAGCAGGACAGCTATAGGTATCCTGTATCCACCCTTAATCGCTCTGTATTTGTCAATTCCGAACATGACAAATGTTATAACACTCACTGCCGCAACGAACCAAAGTGTCCATCTGTATTCCACAAACACATCCCAGAATGCAAAGTTCAATTTGCCCGCAGGTCTAAGATTCCACGTCATGAACACCGCAAGCTCTATTACACACACGCACACTGTGAACACTCTCAGCATCATATTCGTCTTGGATGCAGTCCTGTCACACAACGCAAATGCTATTATCATGCCAGGGGCACCACCGGCAATTGCTATGATCCCCAGCAGAACACTGAGCGCCTTATGGCTTGTTCTCCTGCGTCTCGCAGCCGTCACTCCATCAAGGACAGCTCCCAGTATATTTATACATATCAGATATATGATCAACTTATCCATTATATATACCCACCTTGTCTACCGACATTGTATACATAGTTCCACTCTCCTATATACTTCTACTGATCTGCGATGAGCACCTGCGGCTGAACCTTTCTGATGTTCCCCGCTCTGATAAATGCTACCACAGAGAATAACACGCTCATAAATACCAATGGTATAACCAGTGATATCACGCTTGTACTTAAATTAAAACTGTATATTCCAAATGATTCAAATCCTGCCTTGAAGAATGGCTTGCTGACGATAAGTGCAAGAACTATACCAAGCAGCGAACCCACAACTGCCGTCACGATAAAGCGGACCGCAAGCTGGCATCTGAGTCTGAAGGATGTAAATCCAAGTGCCTTATATATTCCGATATCCTTCTGCTCACGCATGAGAACCTTGCCACAGACGATTATGACCGTGACTATCACGAATACAGCCCCCAACATATATGTGAGCAATGTGAGTCCCTGTATTGCAATGTTGACTGTACCCGCCACTCCTTCAAAATCATCATTTGCTGAATGTATTGAATACGTGATGCCCTGATTATCGCCATATCTCTTATCTATCTCCTGGATTATCGCATCACATTCATCAGTATTGTCAATATCATAACATATTCCTTTGCCGCTCCATTCCTCTTCATCTGAACTGCTTTTGGCAGCTCCACTGACACCAGACTCACTTACGGTCTCTTCGCGGGCAAACATACTATATGCAGCCTTACTAATTGCAAAGTTCTTGCCCATATCATTTGCCGAATCGTATATGCCGGAGATCACCATCTTTCTTGCCACTCCGCCGCGCTTGACTGTGACTGTGTCACCTACGTTCATATGAAATCCATCAGCCACATACTGGGTTATCAGCACTTCATTGTCATATGTGCAGGTTCTTCCCTTTCTTATCGTGTTGATCATATCAGGGTCCTCCACTATATAACAATACATCTGCACATCATCGAACAGAAGGTACTCGCTGGACATTTGATATTTTCTATACGCTGTGTGCTCTGATATAACATTCTCTATATCCTTCTGCGTATCCTCATCGACAAACGAAGCAGTCAGGTCATACTTCGTGACTGAAAACATATCCACCAGCATATTCTGTGAATTAAACCAGCGCATCATATCGTTCATAAGTATCATGAACATGGCAAGTATAGCAGTCACTATGATGGCTGCGGCATACTGTTTCTTCTCAGATATAAACTGTCTGTATGCAAGACTCACACCAAGTTTCTTGCCTGAGACCGGAAGCTTCAGAACGCTTGAGAAATGCACACTGTCCCGTCCACCTCTTATCGCCTTTATAGGTGTGGCCTCGGATATTCTCCTTGTCTTCAACATGATAAATGCTGCTACCAGAAGCAGTATCGCCAATATGACACACAGCACAAGTCCTACATTAATATCAGACGGAACTTCAAGTCCTGAAGAAGATCTTGTGGCACTATTTATAATTTTTAGTATCGGAATGGCCAGTGGTATTCCAGCAAACAGTCCAGCCGCCACAGTGCACATATACCCGGCAAGCAACGCCAGCTTCACCGATGCATTTGTCATTCCGACCGCTTTGAGTATTCCTATGTTAACAAAATCCATCTCTATGCTGCTGCCGATGTTGTGTCCTAGAACTATCATAGCCGCCACCAGAAGCAGCACAACAAATATAAGCAGCACCGCGGAGAATACCTTTGTCATAAGAAGCATGTAATTTCCCGCCTGCTCCTTTGATAAAGTTATCCAGCAATATGACGCGAAATCACTCACATTATTCAGTCCTCTCTCAAACTCCATCTCCGTGAGGTCCAGGCCCGGCTTTTTATCTATTATGATAAGCTTTGACAATTCAAAGGATCTCTTGTCATCTTCCAGTCCGCTTCTATGATCTTCCGCAGCCTTTGCCTTGAGATCCGCAAAATCCTCATCTGAGATCAATATCGTCTTTATTCCCATGACCGAAGATCCCATATATGGATCCTCGAAAAATGACGCAACTTTGAAGGTATAAGAACCGTTATCATTGCCCAGCTCGACTGTATCACCAATCTTGCAGTCATACATACCTATGAAACTGAACGGCACACTTACCTCACCTTTTTCAAGCCGGCGATCTGTCATTTTGTTATCCACATCATACTGATCATATGTGAGCACGCTGTCTGTATCATTCAAAACGAAGCTGCTGTTTCCGCCTTTTCCATTGCAGTCCTTAAGCAGCAGATATACAACATCTGCTGCTTTCACTTCCTGCACCGCATCACATTTGCCAATATTCTTTATTATCTTGTCTGCACTTGTTCCATAGGCATCCAGCCTGTTCTCCCCATAAAGTGCGGCAAGCATACCTCCATAACCAACCTCTTCCATAGCTTCCGAATCATGCCTTATGGAATTCGTGTAGTAAGAAAGCACTGAACAGAATGCCAGAGAAATGATAAGCATAAGCACGAACACACTTATATGCACGCCCTTGTTTCTTCTCATATTTCCTCGAAGCACCATCATGATATATCTCATCCCGGCACCTCCTACCACTGCATGGAACCAAGCCATGCATCTATCTGACTCTCACGGCTCTTGCGATCTTCTTCAATATATTGTGACAGCTTCAGCTCACCTATGATCCTTCCGTCCTCTATGTAGATGATCCTGTTCGCCCTGATAGCAGCCCTCACATCGTGGGTAACCATGAGTATGCTCTGTCCCTCCACGTTGAGCTCGGTGAGAAGGTCCAGCACATCCTGGGTATTTCTGCGGTTTAATGCGCCTGTCGGCTCATCCGCGAAAAGGATACCCGGACTGTTGATGACCGCTCTGGCAATAGCGCCCCTCTGTGCCTCTCCGCCGGACACCTGTGCAGGAAGTCGGTCAGCAGCACTTTCTATATTCATCTTTTTTATGAGTTCATCAGCCCTGTTTTCAGTCTCTTTTGTTCTCGTATTCTTATTCATATAACCCGGCACAAGTATGTTCTCTCTAATGCTGAGGTTACTAACAAGATGTATCTGCTGAAACACAAATCCAAACTCATACACCCTGAGTTCTGCCATGTGCTTCTCATTGTATTCTGTTATATCCTCGCCATCATATATGACCTTTCCCGAAGTCGGTCTGTCCATCCCGGACAGACTATAAAGCAGTGTGGATTTTCCCGAGCCTGACGCTCCCATGATGACTGTAAAATCTCCCTTATAGATATCCAGATCCATGTTGTTGAGCACATGGTTCTGCACGCCCTCACTGGAAAAGCTTTTGCAAAGGTCTCTTGCCTGAAGTATTATATCCGCCATTTTTCTCTCCTTTTTATAGTTGTAGCACGGGGGCATTCAGACATCCTCTACAGATCTTCACCTCGCCACCGTGCTACAACCATATCACCCTATTTATTAACAAGTCCTTAACAAACATTTCTTGCTGCAAAATATAACACTGCCTCCAGGCCATCAGCATGATTTACAAGTTCCACATCTCCGCCCATTCTGTCCATGAGATAATGGACAATAAATAGTCCAAGGCCCGCTCCAGGTTCATCACCGGAGTTTTCCCCTCGATAAAACTTCTCATATATGAACGGCATATCCTTATCCGGAATTCCTGTTCCATGATCCTTTATGGACAGACTGTATACCATATCAGCGCCGCTCACATGGACATTCCTTGGAAGTTTTTCGGGCGATATACATTCCGTAACAATACTTATCTCCGTGTCTCTGGCATACTTAGAGGCATTTGACAGTATATTTTCTATCACCTGAACCACTCTTCCCGAATCTGAATGCTCAAGCACTGCCTCGGTTATATCTCCATTCACCACGATATTCATACCAAGTCCTATATCTGACAGGATCTGTTCCATCAGAGGTTTTATCTCAACCTCATCACTCTTCACCACCAGTCTGTCCAGATCATGCAAGGAATGAATAAACATGTCGTTCGTTATGGACGTAACCTCATCACATTTCTTCATGATGACCGACGCATACCTCTCCCTGCGCTCCTGGGTGGCATCCATATTCATGACCAATGCCTCCGCATATCCTCTTATGGATGCGATCGGAGTCTTTATATCATGTGACAACGTGGCTATAACTGTCTTGTTGTTCTCTATCGCTTCCTGCTCTCTACGCCTTGCATGCACTATCTCCGTTCTCATATGGTCAAATGCCCACGTGAAGCTTCCGAACATATTTACCCGTCTGTACTTAAGTTCAGTATCCATATCCCCTGCTGCCAGATGTGATGCATAATCCTCCAGCTCGTCAAACGGCCTGAGAACACACACATATATGTACAGGAATAATACAATCACAACACACAGGACAACGATATAAATGATCAATATATTTCTAAGTACTGACTTGCCGGTATCTAGCTTTTGTTCCCTGAGTTCATTCATTACAGCGTCAAGCTTTTCGTCAGCATCTGTGGATCCCGAGTCATACAGTTGTTTCACTTCATTCAGTTCCACTATATACTGCCCATATTCATCATCTTTTATCCGCCGTGTCTCGTCTTGCTTCTCCCTGTAGAACAGCCAACCAAAAACTATGGTTATAGCGCACATGAACACGATCAGCATTTTTATTATATTGCTTCTTACTGAATGTCGCTTCATATAAACTCCCTATAGCTGCCAAGTGGACATCCACCTTACAAGCTCATATTATTCTCACTGTCTTTGTCTATTCACTATCTTCTAGCACATATCCCGTTCCCCATACCGTACGGATAAGCTGCGGATGTGAAGGATCTGTCTCAAGCTTTTCCCTGAGCCACCTTACATGCACCGCAACCGTGGATGGCTCCACATCGCTGTACAGCCCCCACACGGCACTCATGATCTGTTCCTTGGTCAATACCCTGCCTCTGTTCTCCGCCATGTATACAAGCAGGTCAAATTCCTTCGGCTTCATATCCACATTACTTTTGTTTCTGCTCACAGTCCGTGCGTGCCTGTTGATCTCTATCTCGTTCCCGTCTGTGTTCAGGGTCAACATCTCAGACTTATTGTCATCAACACCATAAGTTCTCCTGAGTATCGAACGGATACGAGACATAAGCTCTTTCAGTGAATACGGCTTTGCGATATAGTCATCTCCACCCATATCAAGGCCATTCACCTTGTCATCCTCACTCGTCCTTGCACTTGCAAATATGATTGGCACCTGCGAAGTATGCCTGAGTTCTTTACAGAATGAGAAACCTGTACCATCGGGAAGATTGATATCCAGAAGTATGAGATCACATTTGTTATCTGTCAGCACTTCATATGCATCGTCTATGCTGGCTGCGTACAGAAAAGCATAGCCGTTGTCCTCCAGCATATCCTGTATCAGCATAGACAGATCAGCGTCATCATCCACTATAAGTATTGTTCTCTTGTCTGTATGCTTTTCTGTCATCCTATACCCTCCAATGTCTTCACTGTAGACAATTCATATTATATGACTCTAAACTGCCCACATATCGTCTGTAATATCATCCACAAGCAGTGCATACAGCCAACTATTTTTCTTTATTCACCAGCATGTCATATGTAACACCATATTTCTCCGCTATGTCACTGGCATATGATCTGCCAGCGGGTGGCGCTATCTCGATCTTGTAAGATCTTTGTGAGCCCTCGTTGTGTACGATCAGCGAATATACCTTGCCCTCTGTACGCCCTTCATTCATCTCATCCACATCAAAGCCCAGTTTATGCATATGGGTGTTGTATATCGTTCTCGTTCCCTTTGTCAGAATAGCTCTCACGGAATCTCTGGCTATATAATAGCCCTCCTCAAATGACGTAGTTGAAAACGTCTCATTGAGAAGTATGAGACTGCGATCATTTGCACCGTCAAATATCTCCCTGAATCTCTTGCACTCCTCACCAAGTCTTCCAAGATCAAGGGTCTTGTCTTCGTCAGCAGGGAAATGCGTGAATACGCAGTCCACAGGAGCAAATTCAAATTCATCACCCGGGATATATATACCACCCTGAGCCAGTACAAAAAGCTGACCTATCGTCTGGGTTATGGTCGTCTTTCCACCCCTATTTGCTCCTGTCAGAATATACACTCTGTGCTCGCTGTCAAAGTCCAGATCATTGGTCACTATGTGCTCCGACTCCTCCGTATCAAATGCTGCAAGCTTGATATTATATACGCCACGAGCCTTCATATAATATCTGCTCTTGGAATTGGCTTCCTTAGATGTACCTGCGTCCGGCTGATATGCAGAGTTCACAACCCTTGCCTTGGAAAATACCGCACCTCTGCTTTGCAATTTTTCTATATACTCAGCCCATCTTATATAGTATGTAAGCTCCGGGATGAGATCCGTCATGTCAGTTATGGTAATCGACACATACTTATTTAACGTCTCCCTCATTCTCTTTACAATTCTTGTTATAAGCTTAGTGACTACCCTGTCTGTATACCTTGTAATGTCTTTAGATTTGTCAGAATCAGGGATTCCCACCATACCTGCCGCCAGATTATTTGCGCCCCCGGTTACGACTCTTCCCTGCAGCTCCTGCTGAAATTTTGACAGTGCTTCATTTACCGCATCTAACGGCTGGAATTTATAGTCGTTCTTTGCCTCAATGTTATCATTTATTTTGTCTCTGGACATAAGATGTCCGTAGAAATTACTCAGCACGCCGCCCCTTGTAAACTGCTTGCTGTTGACTGATATCAAGCCGACACCATCTGCCTCATATCTGTTATTCAGATTGATTCCTATGGTTATACTCCTAACCTCACCGCTCACCTTCTTAAGTTCTGCTATATCCTTCTTAAGTTCACTAAAACCATTATCTTCATATATGTTCTGAACATACGCCTTAAGGCCTGTAAATCCCTCAGAATGCAGATTTCTATCTTTCAGGCTGGAATATAATGAATCTACGCATTCTATGTAATCGTCTATCTCATCAAGTCTGTGCATAAGATCCCATATACCTGAATTCTCATCATAATCGCGTTTAAAGCTGCCGTAATCCTTGAGAAAGCTTATCTTCCCAAGAATCTCCATCATGTCGTCTCTGAGTTTTTTATTTCCAATTATGTCGTCAAACACACCACCTCTGTACTTTGTAACAGATGGATCTGCATATATCCGTGACATAACTCCCATTATATAATTTTGCTCGGACTCATTTGCAGACAACTGCCTGCATATCATGTCCAATCCCAGATCATGCATGGTCACAGGGCTCAGTGTTTTAAACGAATACTTCCCTTCCGGAACCAAAAGGCTGTATTTTCCTGTTGCTTTTTCTCCCATATCTATACCTTTCAAATCATAATGTCGAAAACCTATCTGACTAACTCACACTATCCGGCTTCTGTCTGCCTTTCATCAGTCTTTCATCATTCTTCCATCTGTCTATGTTCTACTTGCCAATTACCTTCATATACGCCGCGACCATCTCCACTACGCCGTCCACGCCGAGCTTCGCCTCATCAAGGCACAGGTCATAATGTCCTGAATATCCCCAGTTCTCTCCTGAGTAATAGTCATGATAGCTTCTTCGCTTGGCATCAGTCTCCTCCACAATACTCTTTGCCTTTGATTCTGATATGCCATGCTTGTCCATTATCCTCTTTATTCTGCTGTCTTTATCTCCGCACAGGAATATTCTCACTGCATCGTTCCTGTTCTTGAATGCAAAGTCCGAGGCTCTTCCCACTACAACGCCATCCTGTCCGTCAAGCAATCTCTCAAGTACCTCCTCCGGGGTCTTTCTTCTCTTCACGACAAAGTCATCTGACACCGACTGCATCATAGAATCTATAGCCTTCTCTCCAAAGAAAAACGGATATTTGTCATACACACCCTTCTCCTTTGCCAGCCTTATTATCTCTTTCTTTGTGTAACAGGCTATACCATATTTTGAGGCAAGTCTTGCTGCCACCTCATCGCCGTCACATCCACACTCTCTGCCTATTGTAATTATCATTCTGTGCACCTCCGCTCATCATTCTTATATAATAGAAATGTCTCATCTCTATAACTCATCAAACAATACACCACCATTATATTACAATATAGCTGCAGCTGCATCCTATAACTTGCAATATCTACCTCTTTAGAATCCCCGTTCCATACATACGAAATGCTTATCAAAAAGATCACACTCTCCAACCGTTTCAAAACCAATCTTGGCGTATGTCGAAAGCGCCACCACATGTCCCTCTCTGACAAGTATATGAACGCCCTTCATGCCTCTGCTTTTCAGGACATCACAGGCATAGTTCATCATAGTCTTCGCAATTCCCTGTCCCTGCATATCCTTCCTGACGCACAGCCTTGAAAGTTCTCCCGATGGAGCCAGATCTGCTCTCCAGCACGTAAGTGCCTCAACAGCATCGTCGTGATCTATGGATATTGTGGCTACAATCTCTTCTTTGTCATTCTTCATAACAAACAGATCTTCATTCTTCAGGTCAAATGCTATGGTATTCTCGTCAGGATAATTCTCGCTCCACTCACATGGTCCACCTATCATGGCGTGATAGAGCGAGAGCAGTTCTTCTTTGTCTTTTGGTGTTGCATTTATTATCTTCATATGTCATCTATGTCCTTTCCACAATATAACTGTTGACTTTTCCTGTAGCTTGTTTTATTTTTATTTCATTAAGAAATGGGTTTTCTACTGGGTAGGGTTTATACCTGACAAGGCTTGCTCGTTTCTTTTTTTATTTCTAAAACATCGTACAGATACATTTTCCCAGAAGCGGCATGTCTGATCAATAATCTTGCACTAAACACATTGTACCGCTCAACCTCACCACTTTCATCGTAAACCGGTAACGCAAATCTGGCATCATATCTATACCATCCATTTTTAGCATTACGGCTATGTTTTTCTGTGGTGTCCTGATCTCTTTTGTATCATCCTTGTCAATAAGCTCCATATATCTGAGCATATGCCTTCTCACCTGATCATCCGACCTGCGATAACATTCAATGAGATACTTCTCCTCGGCACTGTAATCGACGCTGCTGTTCTCATCCCCATCTTCTCCAAGCAGATCTGCCAATGACATATCAAGCGCCCTGCTGATAACAACCAGCTTGTCCGCCTGCGGATTGATCTTCTTCTTTTTCCAGTCATTTATCGTGCTGGTGGAAATCCCCGTTCTTCTCGAAAGCTCTGACTGGCTCATACTCAGATCATAAAGCTTGAAAATTATGAAGTACATCCGCCTAGCTACTCGATAGCTGTGGCTGTCGCTGATACCAGACTTACTATAATCGGAAAATGGATGGATTCGAGAAGGTATACGAGCTCAACAAAGCCATACATCTCCAAGTATGCCTGAATGACATAGAGATCACAGAAGGAGAGTGGGAAGAAACTAAGAGATAGCCTCCAGAAAAAGCATTGCCTCAATCGCCGGTGTCTTTGAAGCATATTCGGCATTTTCTATGCCATTGGTAAGCAACAGCCGTTCCCAAAGCTTAGGATAATTGGAGAAATCAAATGTATTGTCATCCAATATCACGTATTCATCTATCTCAGGATGCTCCGCCAGATAGCTCTGGATACCCTCACCTCTGCCAACCCAGACATCGGTTGTCTTTCCAGACAGGCTTAGTCCAAATTTGCCCAGCATAGATACAAGATATGAGAAGTCATCCCCGTCTTCTCTCATAAGCTTCCAATCAGAAGTCAGAACGATTGCTGCATCGCCAAACTGTTTTAGCGCCTTTTTCAGCAGCCTCACTCTGGACTCGTCTATCCCGGTTCTTCCACTCGGCGCTCCCACAACTGTCGTCCGGGTATTCAATACACCATCTATGTCCAGAAACAATGCAAAACTCATCACTTACCCCCTAGAACATTTTCTCTATCCACTCTTTTTCCTTAAATCCAGTCAATACAAAATCTTTATCAACGACAAGCGGTCTCTTCACCAACATGCCATTTGTCGCAAGAAGCTGCAACTGCTCATCCTCGCTCATGTCCGGAAGCTTGTCCTTCAGTTTCATCTCCTTATACAGCATGCCACTCGTATTGAAGAATCTCTTGAGCGGAAGTCCGCTCTTCTCATACCATTTCTTCAGTTCCTCATATGTGGGATTGTCATTCACAATGTGGCGCTCCGTGTATTCGATCTTATTCTCGTCCAGCCATTTCTTCGCCTTCTGGCAGGTTGAACACTTTGGGTAACATATAAATTCCATCGTCTTTTCTCCTTTTCTATTTGGCTTATTGCTGCAAGCCTCAATTTCATCATATCAAGTTGAACATCTTCTTCATTTACTCCGAAGACCTCAAAACTATCTGCTTGTGGCATATCGATATCCAAAAGTGTTAAATTTTGAATCATCTACAATGAGTATTTTTTGTTTCTTGTCCTTCTTATTTCTCTTTAGTGATTATTGATCAATAACTTGGGCTTCCTCCCTCCCAAGTTTTATATTTCTTATGGTTTTCTTCAGCAACTTCATATCAACTGGTTTTGAAATATGAGCATTCATTCCAGCAGCGAGAGAGTGCTGCATATCCTCTGAAAATGCATTGGCAGTCATGGCAATAATCGGGATCGTCTTTGCCTGTTCATGTGATTTTCTTTACACAATAACTCCATATAATTACCGGAATCAGACAAAGCCGAAAAAAAGAAAGAAGATTAGGAACCGTAATAATTCTATTCAAATTTTC
>OKRY01000558.1_pt1 | contig 29675 bp, 24 predicted proteins | sample 1601121 | NCBI WGS metagenome assembly OKRY01 (sample SAMEA3541546, study PRJEB24748) | human gut metagenome | biome: human gut; feature: human-associated habitat; material: faeces | place: China | collected 2012
GGCTCTTCCTTGGGCATTACGGGGTGTTCGCGCTGATTGCGCTGCTGCAATCCACGGTGTCGCTCGGTGGCGATTTGCTGTTCCTGCGCGTGCAGGCCGTGCATCCGCTGCTGTTTATGTTGTCTGGATGGCTGGCCTCGCTGGTGTTCTCGTTCTTCACCTATACGATGGTGGTGAGTTTCGGCAATGTGGGTAAGGCAATCGGCGTGCTTATGCTCATCGTGCAGATTTCGGGTGCGAACGCTGCCTACCCGGTGCAGATGTTGCCCGACTTCATCGCCAAAGTCAGTCCGCTCTTGCCGCTCACCCATGCGGTGACGATGATGCGTGCGGCCATCGCCGGCATCTACGACATGGATTACTGGCGGGCCGCCGGAATGCTGCTGGCATTCGTGCCGCCGCTACTGTTGCTTGGGCTGTTGCTCAGGAAGCCACTGGTGCGGTTCAACCAGTGGTATGTAGCCCAAGTCGAGAGCACTAAAGTGCTGAGCTAGTAGGTATTATCCGGGAGTTGCCTACAAACGGCATGGACTTACCACCCTCAGTCTGGCTTTGCCAGCCAGCTCTCGCCAGCGGGAGCGTACGGGAGCATATTTCGAAGAGAAGAGATGACGGAGATGACAGACACGACGGCGACACCGCGCGGTGAGCGCACGCGCGAGGCGACGGATCGCAAGCTCATGCGAGCCACGCTGCAGATTGCGGTGGACCGCGGCATCAGCGGCGTGACCATCGAGGAGGTGGCCCGGCGCTCCGGTGTGGCCAAAACCACGATTTACCGCCGATATCATAATGCCGACGAGCTGCTGCACGAGATCAGCGCGATGTATCTGGCCATCCCGGATTCCGACCCAGTGCCCAGCCCCACGCGTGAGCATTTCACGCAACTATTGCAGCGATTGGTCGATTGGGTGCGCGACAACGACATCGACGTCAAGCGCGTGGGCATTGTATTGTCCAGCGAGGCCGAGTTCTTCCAGCACATCGTCGACCAAGTGGTGACCCCGTGGCTGGAGCGTGTGGGGGCGTTCCTCAAGCAGGGAGTCGCGCAGGGCGTGTTTCGCGAGGACGTTGACGAGAAGTTGCTGTTGTCCACGATTATCGGATCTTTGGTGGCGTATGAGGCCATCGAGGGCAAAGCAATGGACGACGACACCGCCTGGGCCTCGCGCATGGCCGATCTGCTGTGGCCAGCATTGCTGAAGTAGCGGTCTTACTCCTGAATCGAAGCCTCCTGGCGGGCGACTTCGAGGGCTTTGTTGAAGGCGTCGGAGGTCCAGCTGGCGCCGGCGACCTTGTCCACTTTGAGGCCCTTCAGAGGTTTGCCGTCCACCACGCCGTTAATGGCTTTGGCGAAGTCGTCCTGATGGTTCTTGGAAATCGTGGTGAACGGGTGCCCAATGATATTGACGGTCTCGACGTTGCCGTCCTTGATGGTCAGATGGACGTCGATGGAATCCTCGCCTACCGGGCCGTACTGGCCGTTGATCGAGTAGTTGCCGTCCTTGTAGTTGCCGGTGTCCTTCTTGTCGGACGTGGTGGTGGACGGGTCGTTGTGCGACGAGCTGGAATCGGAGCCGTCGGAGCTATCGGAGCCGTTCGACTGGGATTGCGACTGCTCTTCCTGCGACTTCTCGGTCTCGCCCGAGTTGCCGGCGTACGCATCGTCCATCGGCGCGGCCTTGGATTCGCCGCATCCGGCCTCCTAATTATCCATACTCCGATATAACTTAATACTCCAGTGTTTCCATGTATTTCATATATTTGACTACCATCAGCGCGATCTTAAATGTGATTGCGTCCTCAAATACGCGCAGATCCAGTCCTGTGCTCTTCTGCAGTTTGTCAAGACGGTACACCAGTGTATTTCTGTGAATATACAGCTGTCTTGATGTCTCGGAAACATTCAGGCTGTTCTCAAAGAACTTATTGATGGTCGTGAGCGTCTCTTCATCAAATTCGTCCGGAGATTTCCCCTCAAAAATTTCGCGGATAAACATCTTGCAGAGCGGAATTGGAAGCTGATAGATCAGTCGTCCGATTCCAAGCGCACTATATGCAATAACTTCCTTCTCGTCGAAGAAGATCTTTCCTACATCGAGCGCAAGCTTCGCTTCTTTGTAAGACTTGGATACTTCTTTGATGTCATTGACGATCGTACCATATGCGATACGGACATTCTCTTCTCCTTCTGCTTTCAGAAGATCAAGAATCTCATGTGCAGTCTTGTCCATCTCCGGATATCCATCGCCAGGACCTAATTCTTTTACTACGATGATGTTCTTCTCATCAACAGCTGTAATAAAGTCCTTGCCCTTTCCACCCAGAACAGAACGGAGACTGTCAAGCGCACTGACATCTCTTTCCCGAGAAGTCTCAACTATAAAGATATCACGTTTTACCTCTGTGTCAATATGTAATTTTTTGGCGCGATTATAAATATCCACCAGAAGAAGGTTGTCAAGAAGAAGGTTTTTGATGAAATTATCCTTGTCAAAACGCTCCTTATATGCTACCAGAAGATTCTGGATCTGGAAGGCTGCAATCTTGCCAACCATATAAACATCTTCACTGCCGCCATTGGCGATCAGAATGTACTCCAGCTGGTGTTCATCATAAATTTTGAAAAACTGATACCCCTGAATCACCTGACTTTCTGCCGGAGATTCTACAAACGAAAGAACGGCATTCTCATAATCTCCAGGCTCCGGAAATGTTGTCGCCAAAGTCTTTCCATCTGTATCCATCACTCCAAGATCAATCCTTGTAATTGATTTCAACCCTTCAATCGTATTCTGCAGTATCTGATTTGATATCATATTCTCTCTCCTCCATCCTCCGTGGTTCTATACACTTTGTACAATCTTCATCCCCCGCAACTGTGGACTTAGCCATATACATATAATACTTTAATACATATTACCAAAAAAATAAAGAGGAAATCACATTTTTTTATGCATTTCCTCAATTGAGTTTATTATAAAATTTATTCTATCAAAAAAGATTTTTTGATTTTTTTTATTATTTTCAGTCTTTTGTCGCTTCAATTATACTTCTTTTCTTTTTTGCTCTTTTTTGATCTCCCGTTTTAAAATCCTTTTACCGATAAAATTTTTCAGGTGATCTGCCCAGTTCTCACCATTTGCAAAGGAAGCAATACTATGTCCTGTTCCAAACCACATTCTGGTATTCAGCTGCTCTTTGCACCGGTAAACAAACTGTTCCTGCCAAGGGAAATCCATGCTGGCAATCACACAGTCTACTTCTCCGCCGTTGACCAGATTGGTGATCCTGTCATCCTCACTTTCGTCTGCCGGTACTGCTTTCATACCGACAACCTGAATCCCACTGTATGCCTCATGCAGATAGCCCTGCAGTCTGTCTCCTTCTTCCTCAGATCCTGCCAGTATAAATATCTTACAGCGGTTCTTATGAAAATAATGGAATACCATCTTCAGCATCGTCTGATCCTCCATCTCCTGGATCCGCTTTCTATCTGTGATCTTTGCAGCTTCAAGAATCGCCATATCTCCCGGAAGCAGAAGATCCAGTTTCTCCAGCTCTTCCTTCATACCGTCAAGCTGTGTCGCTCTCATCAGGGTATCCACCGTAACAATATCTACTGTGTTAAGTTCTTCTGTCTGCATATATTCTGCAATGATCTTCATCGCATCTTTTGCCGTACAGTTATCAAGCTGTACGTCCAGTACGTTCATTTTTTCATTCATTTGCCTCACCCGTTCCATTTTCTCGGTTTTTGCGGTCAAGCGATTATATCAAACATACAGTGCTTTTTCAACAAACGTTGCAAAATATTCACATTTTTTAAAATTTGTAATATTATTGTAAATTCCCAGTCTCATTCTTCCTGGATTTTTTTGAAATGATTCCTCCGATCCGCCCGGTTTCTTTTGATGACAGACTCTTCCAGCCATCTTCCAGAACCTTATCGAGAAGTCCAAGCTCCTCCGCAATCTCGTATTTTACCCGCTCACTTGTTTCCAGATTGGGGATATCTTCGCGTCTGATTTTCTTTGTCTTTGTGCTTTTCATACCTTTCAACTCCTTTTTCAGAGTGTTTCCCCAATTACGGATTTTATACATTTATACCTGGTTATTATAAAAGAAGCCGGAAACATTACTTCCGACTTCTTCTCCTTCTGCCTTTTCTTTATCGGCAAAGCTCTCTTATTTTTTATTCTGGATCCGGAATGATAACTGCTGCAACAAAATAGGCAACCACGGCAGTCCCACAGCTTACGCAAGCCAGCAAAACACCTCCAAGCCGGATCAATGTAGGATCGATATTAAAATATTCTCCAAGACCTCCACATACACCGCAGATCTTACGGTTTGTTACGGATCTGTATAATCTTTTCTGTTCCATAAAAATTCCTCCTAAAAGTTTCTCCTATTTTTGTGTTTCTTCTATTATATATGTGTTTCATCTGATAGATTTTTCTGTCTATGTTAATTCTAATGGAAACGGATCTCCACGCTGCCTGCTCCGTTCGATATCTCAATCGTGCGTTTACTGCCATTATCGATTGACTTCTCTGTGCTTAAGCCGCCAAGATCTATATCTTCTCCAATTTCTATCGAACCGGCACTACTATCCAGTTCATAATTATAATCCTCCACTTTTCCTTCCAGATTCAGTGTGACGCTTCCAGCACCACAGTCAATGTCCACTTCTTTTTCCACTGTTCCATAAAAATCCAGACTTCCGGCACCTGTTTCTACATCTAACTCCTCTATATCTGCATTTTTTATTGTACAGCCTGATGCCCCGCTTTCAATCTTAAGGCTTTTCGCATTTAGTCCATCGATCTCTGCTGTTACTGCACCATATTCCATGTCCACCTGATCGAACTTGTAATCTCTTGGAAGATAGATCACAAGTATTCCCTTTACGTTTCTCACATTTTTGAAATCGAAACTGCTGCGCATTTTCGTTGTTATTTCCAGGGTTTTCCTGTCATCGGACAGTCTTTTCTGCACTGCATCTTCCGTTTTCATCCTGGAATCATCCACATGGATCTTATCATCCGTCCCCGTCTTGATCTGTACCTCACTTGCACCGATATCAAGCTTCAGATTCTCTACGTTCGAAAATGTCTCCCCTGATACAACATTTTCTGTCTCTTCCGGCTCATCATCGTCGTCATCATCATCCCAATCTTCCTCGAAAGAAACGTAATCCTTTCTTATAATACCAATTCCATTCGGATATGCTTTTTCAAACTGTGAAAATGTGACTCCAAGGCATAACGCAATGATACAAAATACAACTCCTGCCCCTGTCAGGCTTATAATAACTGTCCAGAAAATCTTCCATCCTTTTTTCATCTGCATTCACCTCTCTTTTTCTGAAATGGTCTGCGACAAAGATTTACAAGACCACGGAACATCATTGGAATCAGTTTGATGCATCCCCATCCGATCAATACTGTAAATACTGCCCCAAGTGCCAGCAGCAGGCAGCCGACACCAAGCATTCCAATTCCAAGAACCGGGGAATAAAACAGCTGACCAAATCCGTGAATCCCCAACAGAATCCCTACGGCTGCGGTTGCAACTGCTGCCACCCAGATTGCTATTGCTGATATTGCAAGTACGACCAGAACTCCAAATGCCGCCAAAAGAAGACCAAGTGCTGTCGGAACTACAATTGGAAGCCCAATCAAAAGGATACAGATGATCAAAATGATCTTGCCGGCACTAGATCTCTTCCGCGGCATTTCTGTCGTCTGACCCGCACCATATCCCTGATTTCCCGCATATGTATATCCCTGATTAGAATTGGCTGTATAAGAATACTGTCTTTCTGAAAATGGATTCCTGTCATTCTGTGACTGGCTTTCTCCACATGTCTCCGAATAGCTGTCTTTATAATAGCCATCTTTTCCCGCCGGATACTCACTGGTATCAAAACGTCTGTCCTGATATCCTCTCTCTCCGTACTCTCCATAACTTTCCGCCTCATCGGTATTGCCATTTACCCCGGAACGAATCGTATCTGCAAGCTTTGCAGGACTTCCCAGCTCTTCGATTACCTTTTCTTCATTCTCGCTTCCGGCATCATCAAAATAATCGTTGTAATACTGCATTGCTTCTTCTCTTTCTTCTTTCGAAATTCCTTGAAGCAGTGCATCTAATTCCCTCATATACTCTGTACGGCTCATTCGGCTGCACCTCCCTCGAACATCTCTGTAATCTTCCTTGTGTAGTTCTTCCATTCGACTTTATACAAATTAAGCTGTGCCATTCCTTTTTCTGCATGCGGGTCCATTTGCAGGTTGTCGAAGAAGAGCTTCAACTCAGTGATGGGCAAATCTACCAGTTCGGAGATGTTGCGTCCTCCCACGCGTACGTAGTTTGCTTCGGGCTTCAGGCGGGTGCCGTGGCATTTGGGGCAGAGCGTCTTTCCGCGGTAGCGTGCCAGCATCACACGGTATTGTATCTTGTACTGATTTTCCTGCACCATCTTGAAGAAGGCGTTGATGCCCTCAAAGTAGGGTGTCCCTTCCCACAGCATCTGGCGTTGCTCGTCGGTCAGTTCATAATAGGGAGTGAAGATGGGGAAGTCGGCTTTCTCGGCTCCGTGTATCACCATATCCCTCCATTCGCTCATCTTTTCGCCCCGCCAGCATACTACAGCGCCATCATAGACGGATAAGGAGCGGTCGGGTATCACGAGATGCTCGTCGATGCCGATGACTTTCCCGAATCCCTCGCATGCGGGGCATGCACCGATGGGAGAGTTGAAGGAGAACATCTGGTCGTTCGGTTCTTCGAAGGTGATGCCGTCTGCCTCGAACTTGGTGCTGAAACGATAGAGGCAGGTACTCCCGTCGGGCTGGTAGAAACGCAGCAGGCAGGCACCGTCTCCTTCATACATGGCTGTTTCGGCCGAGTCGGTGAGGCGGCTGACGGAATCCTTTTCTGAAGAGGCTGTCATACGGTCAATCAACAGAAAAACTGTGTCTCCGGCTTTCGGCTTGTATTCGTCGATGCGCATCATTTCACCGTTCACTTCCAGACGGGTGAAACCTTGCTTCATGTCTATCTCCAGTTGTTGTTGCAGCGTGCGGTCTTCGCGCAGCAATATCGGGGCGAGCACGGTATACTTGGTTCCTTCCGGATATTCCAGCATGCACTTCACGATATCTTCTGCCGAGTGTTTCTTCACTTCTTGTCCGCTGACCGGGCTGAAGGTCTTACCGACACGTGCGTAGAGCAACCGCAGATATTCGTATATTTCAGTGGAGGTACCCACGGTGGACCGTGGGTTACGGCTGCTTACTTTCTGCTCAATGGCAATGGCAGGTGGAATCCCTTTGATGAAATCGCATTCAGGCTTGCTCATACGTCCCAGAAACTGGCGGGCATAACTGCTCAAGCTCTCCACGTAGCGGCGCTGCCCCTCGGCATATAATGTATCGAAAGCAAGTGAGGATTTTCCGGAACCGGACAGTCCGGTGATGACTACGAGTTTGTTACGGGGAATCTCTACGTCAATGTTCTTGAGGTTATTGACACGGGCTCCCTTTATGATAATCGATGTATTTTCTGCCATATAAAAGTCACTTATGTGATTTAGGATTTGCAAAGATAATGCAAACCGGGGTAGAATAAAACGAACCTGCTGGAAAAATCGTATCAGATAGGCAAGGTTAAGATTTGTTATACTTTAGGATGACTGCTAATTTACATTAAATAAAAGCACTAAATTCGCATCCGACTCCTTTTAATGTCCGAACATGGTAAAGCGTAATATAAAATGGCTTCTTGTTGTGCTGGTGTTAGGTTTATGCCCCTCAATCCTGCATGCCGAAGACCCTTATGGAGAGATGAAAGCTCTGGCAGATAGTGCGCAGAAAGTGTTGGGACAAGACCGATTGCCTTCCATCAATGCCCGGTGGATAAAACTTGCCCGCGAACTGAACGATACGGTACAGATTAGTGATGCCCATAACAACTTGATTTCTCATTATTATCAGTTGGGGGACATTGACCAATTGAAAGCCGCAACCTATGAATATATGGACTGGTGCCGGAAATACCAACGGATACGAGACCGGTATATGGCGTGGCGGCAGTACATTCAGCGTATGACGGAGAAAGGTATGCAGGAGGAGGCGATGGCTGAAACCGTCAGGCTCCATCAGGATGCCGAGCAAGCCCGGGACAAATACGGATTGGCATGTGGCGAAATGTGCATCGGGTATAACCATCGGGTCTTTGGAAACAACGTAAAACTGTGTATAGAGAATTACAACAATGCACTGAAACTTTTCGAGGAAGGCAGCTATTATCGTGACGCATACGTGGTGTTGCTTAATATTATCCAGACTTATCTTTCACGCAGTGAGTATGCAGAAGCCGGCGAGTATCTGAGTAAATTGTCGCAACTGGAGGACAAACTGGACCGTAAACAAGTCAGCATAGACCCTTCCCTGCACCTGCGTTTCTGTGAATTCAGGGTTATAGGCTTATTGGCCAATGAAGGTAGAAAGGCTACTGAGCCTTATATTGAGGAGACCGACCGCTTCTACCGTCAACATCCGAAGAGCTCGACGCCCGAAGCATGGTTTGGCTATAAGATAATGTGTTGCCGTATCCTCGGTGATTTGAAAGGTAACATTGCTTACGTGGATTCACTCATGGATTATCAGCATTCACTGGGGCTTTGCTATCCTTATAACCATTATATGAAAGGAGAACTGCAGGAACAGTTGGGCGATTATCGTGCGGCTTGCCGCAGTTATGCCAGATATGCCGCCGTGAGTGACTCCGTGCGTACGGCAGAAATGGATGACAAGCTAAGCAAATATACGGCACAGTTTGAGGTGGACCGGTTGAAGATGGAGAAGCTGGAGCTGAGTGCCAGATTGAACAAGGAACGACTGATGATAGCCTTGGCCGTTGGCGGACTGGTATTGTTGCTTTTGCTGCTCATTACTTATCTGTATATCCGCACCCTCTCCATGAACCGCAAGTTGGAAGCTGCACGCAGGGCGGTGGAAAAAATGAGCCAGGTCAAAAGTTCCTTTATACAGCATATCACCCATGAAATCCGTACTCCGTTGAATTCCATCGTCGGCTTTTCTACCTTGCTGGCTCAAGAGAAACTGGATGATGTGGAGAAACGCGAGTATGTTGAACAAGTGGAGGGCAACAATACATATCTGTTGAGTCTGATGGAGAACATACTCAATATTGCGGATATGGATTCGCGAGTGTGGGAGATGCCGCGGGAGGAGATAGAAGTGGATGCGTGTTGCAAGGAATGTATTGAGGGCTTCCGTCCGGAACTGAAGCCGGGAGTTGAACTGGAATATGTGCCTGCTTCCGGCATTATGGCCTTTTATGCAGCCCGGCAATGGCTGAAAATGGTGCTTGTGTCTTTGTTGGATAATGCGGTGAAGTTTACGGAAGAAGGTCATATACGCGTTTCCTGCGAGGAAGATAAGTCCCGACATGTATTGCGCTTCGTGATAGAGGATACCGGTATAGGCATCAGGCCGGACGAATCGGACCGTATTTTCGAACGTTTTTATAAAGTGGACACGTTTACCAAAGGGTCCGGATTGGGGCTTGCCATAGCCAATGAGATAATGGAGTTGGTGGGAGGCCGGATTTATCTGGATGACACCTATTGCGGAGGATGCCGCTTTATTGTGGAATGGCCGATGAAGGACAAACCTTAATTATAAACTATTTTAAGTATTAAAAAGCTGTAATTAGAGAATGAGAGTAAAATCCCTTTTATGTGTATTCTTCTTGCTGCTAATGGCGGGAGGAGTATTTGCGCAAGTGCAGACCGGGTCTGCCTATCCTAAACGTGAATTTCGTGCAGCATGGATACAGTCAGTAAACGGACAGTTCCGTGGAATGCCGACCGAAAAACTGAAGCAGAATCTGATCGGGCAGTTGAATTCCTTGCAGAAGGCGGGAATCAACGCCATAATTTTCCAGGTACGTCCCGAAGCGGATGCTCTGTATGCTTCCAGACTGGAACCGTGGAGTCGTTTCCTTACCGGAGTGCAGGGTAAAGCGCCCGAACCCTATTGGGACCCTATGCAGTTTATGATTGATGAATGCCATAAGCGTGGTATGGAGTTTCATGCATGGATTAATCCGTATCGCACGAAGACGACCTTGAAGAGTGAGTTGGCTCCCAATCATGTGTACAATATCCATCCGGAATGGTTTGTCACTTATGGCGACCAGTTGTATTTTGACCCGGCACTGCCTGAGAGCCGCCGGCACATCTGCATGGTGGTGAGCGACATCGTTTCCCGCTATGATGTGGATGCCATTCATATGGACGATTACTTTTATCCTTATCCCATTAAGGGAAAGGATTTCCCTGACGATGCAAGTTTTGCACGTTTTGGCGGAGGTTTCAGCAATAAAGGAGACTGGCGCCGGAGCAACGTGAATGTGCTGATTAAGAAACTGCATGAAACAATTCGTGAAATCAAGCCGTGGGTGAAGTTCGGGGTTTCTCCGTTTGGCATTTACCGGAATGAAAGCAGTGACCCGCTTGGCAGTAAGACCAAAGGCCTGCAAAACTACGATGACCTTTATGCGGACGTGTTGCTGTGGGCCCGTGAAGGTTGGATAGACTATAATATTCCGCAGATTTATTGGCATATAGGACATCCGGTTGCCGACTATGAGACACTGGTGAAGTGGTGGGCCAGGAATACGGAAAACCGCCCCTTGTTTATTGGCCAGTCCGTGATGAACACCGTGCAGAATGCCGACCCCAAGAACCCGTCGATAAATCAGCTTCCTCGCAAAATGGCCTTGCAACGGGCCTATCAGACCATCGGTGGCAGTTGCCAGTGGCCTGCCAGTGCGGTTGTAGAGAATGCAGGCAAGTATCGCGATGCCCTGATTGCCGAATATCATAAGTATCCGGCGCTGCCTCCCGTTTTCGATTTCATGGATAACGAAGCCCCGGCAAAGGTACGTAAGATGAAACCGGTGTGGACGGAAGACGGATATATTCTTTTCTGGACAGCTCCCAAGTATAAAGAGGAAATGAACCGTGCCGTCCAATATGTGGTCTATCGCTTTAATGACAAAGAGAAAGTGAATATAGATGACCCTTCCCATATTGTAGCCATCACGCGCGATAATTTCTATAAACTTCCTTATGAAGACGGAAAGACAAAGTACCGCTATGTGGTGACAGCCTTGGACCGTCTGCATAATGAGTCGAAATCCGTTGGAAAGAAGATTAAACTTTAAAAATTAGGGATTAAGGATTAGGGATTAATCATTAACGTTTAATCCTTAATCCCTAATAAAGTATCAATCCTGCTATTCCACAAGCTACAATCATTCCTATCGGGTTCAGTTTATATTTCTTTGTGCCTATAAATGTCACGAGGAAGATGAGGCAGCTGATGACGAAGGAATATATGTCTTCTTTGGGAGAACTGAAGTTTTCCGAATTCATCAATACCAGCGCGGCTGAGGCCAGCAGACCGACTACTGCCGGGCGGAGCCCACTGAATACCGCTTCCACGGAAGGATGTTTCTGGTATTTCAGAAAGAATTTGCTGATGGTCAGCATCAGTAGGAAAGAAGGAAGCACCACGGCAAACGTAGCAATAATAGAACCTAAAATACCATAGCTTGTACCGTAGCAATCAGCTATCGTAGTATAACCCACATAAGTTGCCGAATTGATTCCTATCGGACCGGGTGTCATCTGGCTGATTGCCACAATATCAGTAAATTCCTGCGCTGTAAGCCAACCGTAACGGGTAACTACTTCACCTTGTATCATAGACAACATGGCATATCCGCCACCAAAGCCGAAAAGCCCAATCTTAAAGAATGTATAGAATAACTGTAAGAAAACCATGATTAGTAATTAATGATAAATGGTTAGTGATTAATGATTAATGTTGCTATCCTTTTTAATTCTTTAATTTTTAATTCTTCGGACGTTGAAAACGTCCGAAGCAGTATCCTCCTACACCTGCCGCAATGATAATCCAGACGGGAGAGAAGTCCAACAGCCAGATGAGCAGTGCTGAAACCACCGGTATCCATATGTTGTATCGGTTTATCCGGGCCGATTTAGCCATGCTGAATGTAGGGGCGGCAATCAGTGCGACTACTGCCGGGCGGATGCCTTTGAATATGCGTTCTACAATGGTATTGTCCTTGAAGTTGTGGAAAAACAACGCTATGGCGAGGATGATGAGAAACGAAGGAAGTATGGTTCCCAATGCAGTGATTATGCTCCCTCGTATTCCCCGTAGCCGGTACCCTATAAAAATGGATATATTGACGGCAAGGATGCCCGGAGCGGACTGTGATATAGCAAGCAGGTCAATGAAATCTTCTTTGGCTATCCAGCTTCGTTTGGTTACGATTTCGTTTTCTATCAGTGGTACCATGGCATAACCGCCGCCGATGGTAAAGGCTCCTATCTTAAAGAAAATGGAGAATGCTTCAAGATATATATTCATATTCAAAATGTTGTAATTTACTTTATTTCTTCATCATCTTTCCCTTCTTTCCCTCTCTTGGCATACTGGCTTGGGCTCATATTGAAATGTTTCTTGAATACTTCACGGAAATATTTCGCATCACTGAAACCGGTCAGTTCTGAAATCTCGGTGATGGTATGCTTTTGTCCTTTCAGAAGTTGGGCGGCATGTTTCAGTCGAATCAGCCGGATGTAGTCAGCCGGAGCTTGGTCGGTCAGTGCCTTTATCTTATTGTAGAAGCTGGTCCTGCTCATATTCAGCAGGTTGCAGAGCACGTCGACGTTGAAGCTTGGGTTGTCCATATTGTCTTCGACGCTCTTTTTGACGGTTGCAATGAATTTCCAGTCCAAGTCGTTGGAGCAGTTGATGCAATCCGTATTGTTCTTCTCGTCGTTCAGGTCCAGGCTGGTATATTTGTGGCGCAACAGTGCCCGGTTAGTCAGCAGGTTGGCAATGTTTGCTCGCAATATACCGATATTGAAGGGTTTCACAATATATTCATCCGCTCCGCTTTGCAGTCCCTCGATGATATTCTTGTCGGTATTCAGTGCTGTGAGCAGGATGATGGGGATATGTGATGTCTCGATGTCGTTCTTCAGGATATGACACAATTCGTCTCCTCTCATTTCCGGCATCATGATGTCTGAAATGACGAGGTTGGGCATATACTCCTTGACAATGGTCAGTGCCTCTTTTCCGTTGGAGCATACTTGTATGTTGTACTGTTCAGACAATGTTCTGCGCAGATATTCCCTTAGTTCGTCATTGTCCTCTACAATAAGAATTTTCTGGTGGCTACTGTTGTTTTGTGACTGTTGCTGCGTCTTGTCGTAGATGCCACTGGAAGCAGGGGACGATGTAGTAGAGGCATTGATAGGCACTCCGGAGGCCGAATAAACAATCCGTTCGTTTTTGGGTTGAGGGCGTTGGATTGCTTTGCGGAAATGCTTGTTCCCTTTGGGGAACGTGATTTTGATGCAAGAGCCTTTCCCTTCCATGCTGCTGAAGTTGAGCTTTCCTTTATGTAAGCGTACAAGTTTCCCTACCAGAAGTAGTCCGATGCCGCTGCCGGTAACTTTGGAATTGATAGCATTACTGCCACGGAAATGCATCTTGAACAGCTTTTTCTGTTCTGAAGCCGGAATTCCGATACCGGTATCTTTCACCTCAATACTCCAGGTATCTTCTGTCTCGGAAGTAAAGACATGTACATTGCCGCCGTCCGGTGTATATTTCAGTGCGTTGGATATGATATTTTTCAAAATGGAATCCATCTTGTCCTTATCTAACCATACGTTCAGATAACGGAAGCTGCTTTCGTAGGTCAGGTTGATGTGTTTTATGTTTGCGTATGAACGGAAAGCATCGATCGTCTCTTCCATATATGTGCTCAGTTCGTATTCGGATACGTATAGACTTCCGGAATAGGTGTCTGCGCGCTCGAAATTAATAAGGTTGGTGGTCAGGCGCAACAAGGCATTTACGTTTCGCAGGGCTGTATTGATGTTGCTCTGTCCGCTGGAAGTCAGTTGCTCGCGTTCGGTGATTTCTTCCAAGGGTGCTTTGATGAGCGTCAGTGGAGTACGTATATCATGCGCCGTATTGACGAAGAAGCGTATTTTCTCATCGGATTCTTTCCGCTGTTTTCTCAAGACTATTATTCGCAGAGTGATGCTTGCAATGGATATGATAATTACTGCATAGAGTATCAGCGCCCAGAAACTGAGCCAGAGGGGTTGCTCGATAATGATGTCCATACTGCGTTCCTCCAGGACAATACGACGGTCTTCGTTGGAGATGGCACGTACGCGGAGGGTATAGTTGCCCGGACTCAGGTTGGTAAAACGGATGACGTTTTCCTCTCCCGGACGGCTCCAACCCTCATAGAAGCCTTCCAGTTTCCAGGAGTACAGAATTAGGGAAGGATAGTCATAGTTGATGTCTGAGACCTGCAATGAGAAGATGTTCTGGTTGTACTTCAAACGCAAGGTTTTTGTCTCGTCAATATCCAGAATAAGTGGAGAACCTTCATCCTTGGGATAAACGGTCTGATAGAATACCCGCAGGTCATTGAATACCATTTTGAACTTATAGTCGCGAGGCAGGACCATGTCCTTGTCGAACTCTATGGCTCCATCCGTACTGCCGAAAATGAAATTGCCGTTTTTCCTCAAGGTGCCTGAGGCTGCGTTGAAATGGTCAGACTTCAGTCCTTGTTCTTTGGTCCAGTTATGGAATGTCTCTTCGGCAGGATAGAAGGTGGACAGACCGTGTTCTGTACTCAGGAAGATATTTCCTTTACCATCGGACAATAGTGTATAGATATTATTGGAAATCAAAGCGCAGTTGTCTCTATGATAATGTCTGAATGTGTTTTTGGTCGTATCATATACCAGTAAACCGGCATTGTTGGTACCGATATACAGCATTCCGTCGGAAGCTTGGTATAGAGAATAGATGTAATAGGATTCTACCGGCATCTGGATATAGCTATACTTACCGGTCACTTTTTCCAATAGGTACAAGCCGGTGGCAGTGCCTATCCACATATGTGTGGAGTCCTTCTCTATGATAGCGGTGATACCATTCAAGCCCGGGAAGTGCCGTATGTTTTTTCTGGAATAATCTATTTCTTTTAAGTTATAATACCCTCCGGACCAGATGTTTCCTGAAGAATCTTTCATAATGGAACGAATATACTTGTCTGGCCGGATATTCAGATTGCTGAATAAGGATGGGGTAAAGAAGTCTATGGACAGTTGCTTCTTGTTTATCTGGTAGATGCCGGAACTATACCCTCCGGCCCAGATGATGCCGGGCTCCACCTCGCATAGTGAGATGAAGGTGTGATTTTTGCTATGGCTTTCGGAGTCGAAGGTGCTGAGAAAAGAATGCCATTGTTTCGTCTTGCTGTAATAGAGGCTGATTCCGTTGTTCGTGGCAAACCATAAATCTCCGTCATGGTCCTCGATGATGGCGTTTACCTGGTCATTGATGAGTGATTGTTTATTGCCGATAGAGTGTTTTATCCATTGGTAATCGGCATATCGGTTGTTGCGTACAGTTATGCCGATGGGATAATTGGCCATCCAGATACGCTGCTCGCTGTCGATGTAAATGTCATTGATAGTATTTCCGTTCATTGAGTTGTACCGATTGTAGTCGGCAACGATATACGGTTCGGATGCATAGGTATCGGTATTCATCTTGTAGACACCGGCTCCGTCCGTTGCGATGAGAATCTCATTGTCATTGAAGGCACGGATACAGTTGATGCTGATGTCCATCAGTCCGGATGGTATATGCATGACCTTGTGCTTGTTTAGGTCATAGGAGAATATTCCCCGCTGGAAAGTACCGATAAAAACCTTGTGGGATGGTTTGTGATAGTATAGTTCGTTGATTTGTATCTTCAAGGTATCCAACTGGTTGCAGGGGCTGAGGGTGAGGATGTTGTTGGCCAGTTCAGCATAGTGTATGCCGATGTCGGTTCCGATGAAGAAGTGGGTCGAATCAATCTGTGCGATATCCGTAATTCGTTCTCCTATTTCGTTTTGAATGAATGTTACCTTCTGGGTATTGCTGTCGTACAGATATAGGGCATCTTCATTGCAAAGCCATATTACACTGTTGGCATCCACAAAACCGTAACTGATAGGGGTTGGACGTCCTTTCACTTCGCTTTCGGGTAGCTTGTATACCAGGACAAAACGGTCATGTTTTGTATCATAGCGGAACACACGTCCTTTTTTGCCTATTTCCCATATGGTGCCTTTGGGGTCAACATAGAGCCAATTCAGGTTCATCATGGAATTCACTTCTTCATCTCCATCCATCAATTTGTACGGCTTGAAGTCCTTTCCGTTGTATCGGTCGATGCCGTCGTGGGTAAGAAACCACATGTAACCTTTAGGTCCCTTTTGAATTGCATATACCCGTCTGTTGCTCAAACCGTCTTCCACACCGATGTATTTGTATGTTTGTGCAATGCCTATAATTGGCAATAATAGTAGTATGTAGAAAAAGAAGTACTTTTTCATAATTGTCGAACGGTTTTTTGAATGTTGTACTGAGGGAGAGTTGAAAATAAACACAAAAATAATGCTTTTGTTTGAGAAAAACAAAAAGAAAGCGAAGAATAGAAATGTAACAAGCGCGGGATTATTCATAACCCGCGCTTGTTACATTTCTATAAAAAAGGAAGTTCAGCTCATTTTTTATTGGCTTCCACCCACTTGCGTGCATTGACAAATGCTTCTACCCAAGGAGTGATTTGGTCGCTGTTTACGCGGTCTGCGGGGTAGCAACCGTTCTGCCAGGGGAAGATGGCACGTTCCAAGTGGGGCATCATGGCCAGATGACGTCCGTCGGCACTTGCCAATCCGGCTATGGAATAATCTGAGCCGTTGGGGTTGGAAGGATATTCGTCGTATGAGTATTTCAGCACGACGTTGTATTTGTCCTCGTCGTATGGCAAGGAGAATTTTCCTTCACCGTGAGCTACCCAGATACCCAGTTTGCTGCCACTCAGTGAGCCGAGCATTACGCTGCGGTTGGTGGGGACGGTAACACCGAGGAATCTGGATTCAAACTTGTGTGAGTCATTATGAAGCATCTTGCCGTTTTTCTTGTGCTCGGGATTGATAAGATTAAGTTCCATCATGAGCTGGCAGCCGTTGCAGACACCCAGTGAAAGCGTATCCTCGCGTGCATAATATTTGTCGAGCGCTTCTTTTGCTTTCGGATTGAAGAGGAAAGCACCTGCCCAACCCTTAGCAGAACCAAGAACGTCGGAGTTGGAGAAACCACCGCAGTAAACAATCATGTTTACATCTTCCAGCGTCTCGCGGCCGCTGATAAGGTCGGTCATTGTAACATCCTTCACATCGAAGCCTGCCAGATAGAGTGAGTAGGCCATTTCGCGTTCGCCGTTGGTTCCTTTTTCACGGATGATGGCGGCGCGTATACCTGACGGTGTACGGCGGTCCGGATTAATGCCGTATTGTGAGAACTTGCCTTTGAAGTCCGGCATGAAGGCGAATTCCACCGGTTGCATCTTGTAGTTTTCGAAACGCTTCTTGGCGCAGCCGTTCATGGACTGCTTACGGTCAAGGAGATAAGAAGTAGAGTACCATACATCACGCATATAGTCGATGCCAAACTGATAAGTAACATCGCCTTTTGATACAAGAATATGGCGTTCGTCTGTCGGTTTGCCGAGCTTCACGTAACCTACGCCTGCATCTTCCAGTATTTGCTTTACAGCTTCCTTGTGCTTGTCGCTCACCTGGATAACGATACCCGGGTTCTCTGCAAACAGAATCTTGATAAGGTCTTGCTCCTTGATTTTATCCAGGTTGATTTCCATACCGCCTTCCACATTGGCAAAGCACATTTCAAGCAGTGTAGTGATAAGACCACCGGCGGAAATATCATGTCCGGCAAGAATCAGTCCCTTGTTGACCAGTTCCTGCACGGCAAGGAAAGCATCGCGGAAGTATTCGGCATCCTGCACGCTGGGAACTTCGTCACCTACCTTGCCCAGGGTCTGAGCAAAGGCGGAACCGCCGAGTTTCAGGTTGTCGAAACTGAAGTCTATATGATAAATGGTAGTCTTTTCATTGTTAACCAGCACCGGAGATACGACTTTCTTGACGTCGGAAACTTCTCCACCGGCAGAAACAATTACCGTGCCCGGAGAAATTACTTTGCTGCCGTCGGGGTATTTCTGTGTCATGGAAAGAGAGTCTTTACCGGTCGGTACATTGATTTGCAGGGAACAGCAGAAGTCACTCAAGGCCTTTACTGCCGTGTACAGACGGGCATCTTCACCTTCTTGCGAACGGCAAGGCCACATCCAGTTGGCAGAAAGGGAAACGCTGTCCAGACCTTCGGCAAGCGGTGCCCAAACCAAGTTGGTCAATGCTTCGCTGACGGAAAGAACGGAGCCGGCTGCCGGGTCGGCAAGTGCCGCCTGGGGAGCATGGCCCAGAGAGGTTGCGATACCCTTTTCGCCGCGATAGTCCAAAGCTACCACACCACAATCGCTCAGAGGCAACTGCAATTCACCCTGGCACTGTTGGCGAGCAATTTTGCCTGTTACAGAACGGTCCACCTTGTTTGTCAACCAGTCTTTACAAGCCACAGCTTCCAGTTGGAGCACATTGGTGAGGTATTCGTGTAGTTGGGAAACTTCGTATTGGGGCATTTCGTAGTGACGTTCCACGGTCTTGTCAACCATATAGGTCTTGGGGGAAGAGCCGAACATCTGTTCTACGGCGAGGTCGAACGGACGTACACCGTCAGCTTGCTGGAAGGCAAAGCGATGGTCGCCGGTCGTTTCACCGACTACGTACATCGGGGCACGCTCACGTTCGGCTACCTTGCGTACATGTTCGATGGCCTCTTCCTGAATCAGCAAGCCCATGCGTTCCTGGCTTTCGTTGGCAATGATTTCCTTGGCAGACAGAGTCGTGTCACCGATGGGCAACTTGTTCATGTCAATTAAACCGCCGCATTCCTCTACCAATTCGGACAGACAGTTTACATGTCCGGCAGAGCCGTGGTCGTGGATGGAAACCACCGGATTGGTCTCTTCCTCACAAAGTGCGCGTACCACGTTGTAGGCGCGTTTCTGCATTTCGGCGTTGGCGCGTTGTACGGCATTCAGCTCGATGCCACTGCTGTAGCGTCCGGTATCTACGGAAGATACGGAGCCGCCGCCCAAACCGATGCGATAATTGTCTCCACCGATGACAACCACTTTGTTGCCGGCTTCCGGTGTACCTTTCAAACAGTCACGCTGGGTACCGTAGCCTACGCCTCCGGCAAGCATAATCACTTTGTCGTAACCATAGACTTCATCTTTTTCCTTATGTTCGAAAGTGAGCACGGAACCGCAGATTAGCGGTTGGCCGAATTTGTTCCCGAAATCACTGGCACCATTGGAGGCTTTGATTAGTATTTGTTCGGGAGTTTGATACAGCCATTTGCGTACCGGCAGAATCTCTTCCCAGGGACGTCCTTCTTCCGTACGGGGGTAGGAGGTCATGTAAACGGCTGTTCCGGCAATCGGCCAAGAGCCCTTACCGCCGCCCATACGGTCGCGAATCTCACCGCCCGTACCGGTAGACGCACCGTTGAACGGTTCTACAGTTGTGGGAAAGTTATGTGTTTCCGCTTTCAGGGAGATGACACTCTTGATGTCCTTTACTTGGAAATAGTCTGGCTTGGAGTGGTCTGCGGGGGCAAACTGTTCGATAACCGGACCTTCGGCAAAGGCTACATTGTCTTTGTAGGCAGAGATAATTTTGTTGGGATTCTCTTGTGTGGTTTTCTTTATCATTTGGAAGAGTGAAGATTCCTGTTCCACTCCATCGATGATGAATGTTCCGCCGAAGATTTTGTGACGGCAGTGCTCGGAGTTGATTTGCGCGAAACCGAATACTTCGGAGTCTGTCAAAGGGCGTCCGAGGTCTTTCTCTACTTTCTTGAGGTAGTTCATTTCTTCTTTGGAGAGTGCCAGACCTTCCTTTTCATTGTATGCCTCCAGGTCTTCGATGTGTACAATCGGTTCCGGCTGCCGGTTGGTTGTAAATACATTCTGGTCCAGCCCCTTGTACATACGTTGCAGCATCGGGTCGTGGTCTGCGTTCTCATCTTTTACGGGGAAGTACTCTTCGATGCGTATGATGCCGTCCAGCCCCATATTCTGGGTGATTTCTACGGCGTTTGTACTCCAAGGAGTAATCATCTCACGGCGCGGGCCGACGAAATGTCCTTTCAGGTTGTCTTCACTTTCGGGGGTGGCTTCTCCAAAAAGCCAGCAGAGTTTGTCGCTGTCTGCCTGGGGGAGTTCATGATTACATTCTACGGCAATCACACTCTTGGATGGGGTTCTGAAAAAAAGAATCATAGTTATATTTACGATTTTACGATTTACGATTTTACGATTGAAGTTACTTCTTTGAGTATCTTCATCTTTTCTTCTTGGGGGCAAAGATACGTAAAATCGGTGGGGAGGAGAAAAAAAGGAAAACAAAAAACGCATGCAATTTTACTCGTATGCGTTTTTTGTTCTGTTTCATAAAAACCGGATGTGTGTTATTGTATGACGATTTCATCCGTAAATAAGAATTGCTTCTTCCCTTGTATGGCATGGAAGCGTACATATCGTGCCTCAGTGGGGGTGCCAATCCAGCCGAAATCACGGAATATCACGTCCTTTCCGGCCTCTTCCTCGCTGCAGATATCACTGCCCAGCAGGGTGAAGTTCTTGCCATCAACAGATGCCCATACTTCCACTTTGGCAGGGAGAAATACTTGTGGGGTACGGATTTGCATGAAGTTGGCCATGACCCGATGTATGGCGGTCACTTCGCCCAGGTCGATAATGGCATCCAAATCATTGGGGCAGAAGCCCTGCCATCGTCCGTCCATGTAGCTTTTGCCGCCGCGAAGTCCGTCGAGGAGACCGGCGTCACCGCCGCCTTTGTATACTTCTTTATGCTGATAGTATCCGCCGCCCGGTGCATAGGTTATCTTTTTGCCTATGCCCTTGTGGTAGTCGGTGCGCAGGTGAAGGCTTTTTCCGATAGGCTTTTCTCCGTCGAAAAGGCGTGCGGTCAGCAATATGGAGTCTTTTACGGCAAACGGTTTCTTGTATAACTTGGAAGATACAGTCGGTTCGGAGCCGTCCGTTGTGTAGCGGATGTCAATCGGATGTTTTTCGGAGGTGAGGGACAGCATGATTTTTTTCTTGGCATAGTCAACGGTCTGGCTGGTCTGCACTTGTTCCGACAAGGTGAACGGGTTGTACCCTTTCGTCCGGATGTATCGTATTTCGTTGTTGATACGTCTCTTGAAACTCTCCGGATGCTTGTTCTCCATGGGAGTCCAGCCTACTTCTGCCAGAGCGATGATGCGTGGGTATATCATATATTCGGCATGTTCGTAAGTGGGCAGATATTCAGCCCATACATTGCCTTGCACGCCTAATATGTATTTGCAGATATCACTTCCCAATGAATCGGGAGCCGGGTCGTAGGAGTAGGTCTGTCCGATGGGGATGCAGGCGCCAAACGCCAGCGGCTGTGTCTCAGGGTCATCCTGGTAGTGGTCCAGATAGCAGTGGCTCTCCGGTGTCATGATGGCGTAATGCCCCATGCGGGCGGCGGCAATGCCACCCTCCGTACCCCGCCACGACATGACGGTTGCGTTGGGGGCCAGGCCTCCATCCAGTATCTCGTCCCAGCCGATGATTTCACGCCCTTTGTCGTTGAGGTACTTCTCTATGCGGACTATCATATAGCTTTGCAGCTCACTTTCATCTTTGAGCCCTTCTTCCTTCATGCGCTTCTGGCATTTGGGGCATGCCTTCCAGTGGCGTCTGCTGGCTTCATCACCTCCAATATGGATATACCGGGAAGGGAACAGCCGTATCACTTCATCCAGCACATCTTCGAAGAACTTGAAGGTCTCTTCGTTTCCGATACAGACTTCACCGGATGTATAAGGCTTGCCGGTACAGGACAGCTGTGGATAGGCTGCCAGTACTTCTCCCGAGTGTCCCGGCATTTCTATTTCGGGGATAACGGTGACATGCCTCAAGCGGGCATATTCCAGAACCTCACGTACATCCGCTTCCGTATAGTAGCCTCCATAGGCTCCTTCTTCATCCTTCTCGCAGAAGTGATGGTCATATTTCCCCCAATCCTGCAGATTGGCGGCTTTTCTCCAGGCTGCGAATTCTGTCAGGCGAGGATAGCCCGGAATCTCCAGCCGCCATCCGGCGCCGTCGGTCAGATGCCAATGCAGGCGGTTGATTTTGTAGGTGGCTACCAGGTCTATTTGTTTCTTGACATAGTCCGTGTTAAAGAAGTGTCTTGAAACATCCAGGTGCAGCCCACGATAGGGGAATCTGGGTTCGTCCTTGATGGTCGTGACTGGCAGTTTCTTCCCGTTACGGGCAAGTTGTGCCAGGGTTTGCAGTCCATAGAAGGCACCTGCTGCGGAGGAGGCCTGAATGTTTACACCTTGTTTGCTGACTGTCAGGTTGTAGCCTTCGGCAGCGATTGGATTATCCGTTGCGTCCGTTATTTCTATCGTTACAAAAGGGTTCTTGTCGACAAGCTTCATGGGGATGGCAAAGTCCGGCAGATAGGCCAGCAGGTCATTCATGTCGGATTTCGCCAGATTGGTCGAGAAGGTTACCGTAGATGGCAGTTCGACTGTTTTTGACGTTGTTTGGGCATACTGCGGATATGGAACCACACCGAGTTCCTTGGGGGCTTCGCATGCCGTCAGTAGTAAGACGGCCATGGAAACGAGTGTTAGAGTTTTTTTTATTCGTTTCATAAGGGGGTATTGTTAAGTTCGGAGGTAAATATACGGAATAATATGTAAAATGGATAATCTTTACTTCTTAAAATCCTTTTCCGTCGAAAAAACGTTAACACTATTCGTTCGTCTCATAAAAAAGTCCGATATTTGCAGCCATGATTCAGATAGAGACCATATTTGACATATTGTGGAAGGGGTTCATTATCGGCGTCATTGTGTCCGCGCCATTGGGTCCTGTAGGAGTATTGTGTATTCAGCGTACTTTGAATAAAGGACGGTGGTATGGTTTCGTAACGGGGATAGGAGCTTCGCTAAGCGATATTGCATATGCTTTGCTGACGGGCTACGGGATGAGTTTCGTTTTTGATTATGTCAACAAGAACATCTTTTACCTGCAACTTTTCGGAAGCATTCTTCTGTTGGCGTTTGGCGTTTATACGTTCCGCAGCAATCCGGTACAGTCCATCCGTCCGGTATCCATCAACAAGGGTTCCTATTTTCATAACTTCATAACGGCGTTTGCCGTCACGCTTTCCAATCCTCTGATTATATTCCTTTTTGTAGGCCTTTTCGCCCGCTTCGCTTTTGTAAGTGAGGGAGTGCTGGTATTCGAGGCCGTTACCGGATACTTGGCCATCGCATTGGGCGCTTTGGCATGGTGGTTTGGCATTACCTTTTTTGTCAATAAAGTCCGTACACAATTCAACTTGCGTGGCATCTGGATGCTGAACCGTATTATCGGGAGCATTGTCATTGTGGTGTCTGTGGTGGGATTGGTGTTTACGCTGATGGGTGAATCGCTGTATTGAGTGGGAAGGTGAAAAATCATAATTCATACATTTTATCGTGAAGATTGCGCAACAACTGAAAGAAAAGAATATAGCCGAATACCTTATATATATGTGGCAGGTGGAGGATTTGCTCCGTGCCAACGGCTGTGACATAGACCGGATACGCCAGAACATCATTTTGCGCTATCCGGAGGAGGAACGGCCTGCGTTGGAAGAATGGTATGGAAATCTGGCAGATATGATGCGTGCGGAAGGCGTAACGGAAAAAGGACATCTGCAAATCAACCGGAATGTCATTCTGAACCTGACGGAGCTGCATGGCGAATTACTGGCTTCTACGAAATATCCGTTCTATAATGCGGCTTATTTCAAGGCACTGCCTTTTATCGTGGAGCTGCGCCAGAAGAGCGGCCGGAAAGAGGAGCCTGAGGTAGACACTTGTTTCGAGGCGCTTTATGGAGTGCTGCTGTTGCGCTTGCAGAAGAAGGAAATCAGTCAGGGCACGGCAAAGGCTATGGAGGCCATCAGCGGTTTCGTCTCGTTGCTTGCCAACTATTATGACAAGGAGAAGCGGGGAGAATTGGAGTTGATGGATAATTGATAATTATGGAGGAAAATATTGTTCATCGTAACATTCTATATATAAGTGTAACTTTATTAAATGAATATTCTGATAACCGGTGCCAACGGTCAACTTGGCAATGAAATGCGAGTGTTGTCGAAAGAAAACGGACAACATACTTATTTTTTCACTGACGTGCAGGAATTGGACATTTGCGACGAACAAGCTGTGCATGGGTTTGTGAAGGGCAACCGGATAGATGTAATTGTGAATTGCGCCGCTTATACGGCGGTGGACAAGGCAGAGGATAATCAGGAACTTTGCGACAAGCTGAATCATGTCGCGCCGGGCTATCTGGCTGCTGCTGCCGAAGCTTGCGGTGCTGCATTGATACAAGTGTCCACCGACTATGTCTTCGACGGAACCGGACACACCCCCTATACGGAAGAGGCGGCTACTTGTCCCAATTCAGTATATGGTTTTACCAAACTGGCGGGTGAGCAGGCGGTGATGAAGTATTGCAGTCGTGCCATGATTATCCGTACGGCGTGGCTCTATTCCATTTATGGAAATAATTTTGTGAAGACGATGCTTCGTCTGGGACGTGAACGCGAGACACTGGGGGTTGTTTTCGACCAGATAGGCACGCCGACATATGCCAATGATTTGGCACGCGCCATCTTTGCGGCTATCAGCCAGGGAATCGTGCCCGGCATCTATCACTTCAGCAACGAGGGAGTCTGCTCGTGGTATGATTTTACGTTGGCTATCCATCGTCTGGCAGGTATCAAGAGCTGCAAGGTAAGTCCGCTGCATACGGACGAATTCCCTGCCAAGGCACCGCGTCCGCATTATTCTGTGTTGGACAAGACAAAGATAAAGAAGACATTCGGCATCGATATACCCCATTGGGAGGCGAGCCTTGCCGTCTGCATGAAGAATTTGGAAGAGTGATTATTACTGACTAATTGATATATGGCCAATAACAACGAAATAGAGAGACGGAGAACGTTTGCGATTATTGCGCATCCGGATGCCGGTAAGACATCATTGACCGAGAAGCTGTTGCTTTTTGGTGGACAAATCCAGGTGGCGGGTGCCGTAAAGAGCAATAAGATAAAGAAGACGGCAACGTCGGACTGGATGGATATTGAAAAACAGCGTGGTATTTCCGTTACCACTTCTGTAATGGAGTTCGACTACCATGACTACAAGGTCAACATCCTTGATACTCCGGGTCACCAGGACTTTGCTGAAGATACCTACCGCACGCTGACGGCTGTGGACAGTGTTATCATCGTGGTGGACGGTGCGAAAGGTGTGGAAACGCAGACACGCAAGCTGATGGAGGTCTGCCGTATGCGTAATACGCCGGTGATTATCTTCATCAACAAGATGGACCGTGAAGCCAAAGACCCGTTCGACCTGCTGGACGAGCTGGAGGAGGAACTGCACATCCACGTGCGTCCCTTGACGTGGCCTATCGAGAGCGGTGTCCGTTTCAAGGGTGTCTACAATATCTACGAGCATAACCTCAACCTCTACCAGCCCAGCAAGCAGGTAGTGACGGAGAAGGTGGAAGTGGACATCCATACCGAGGAATTGGACAACCGGATTGGTGCCCAGCTGGCCGACAAGCTGCGCGGAGAATTGGAACTGATAGACGGTGTTTACCCCGAATTCGATAAGGAGGAATACTTGAAAGGAGAGCTTGCTCCCGTATTCTTCGGTTCGGCACTGAATAATTTCGGTGTGCAGGAACTGTTGGATTGCTTTGTGGAGATTGCTCCCAGTCCCCGTCCCGTGAAGGCGGAAGAACGTGAGGTGGATCCGGAAGAACCTAAATTTACCGGATTCATCTTTAAGATAACCGCCAATATCGACCCGAATCACCGTTCATGTATCGCTTTCTGCAAAATCTGCTCCGGGAAGTTTGTACGCAATGCCCCGTACTTGCATGTACGTCATGGCAAGACGATGCGTTTCTCGTCGCCTACGCAGTTCATGGCGCAGCGCAAGACAACTGTCGATGAGGCTTGGGCGGGAGATATTATCGGCCTGCCGGATAACGGTACGTTCAAGATTGGCGATACGCTGACCGAAGGCGAGGCGCTTCACTTCAAGGGGCTTCCGAGTTTCTCTCCGGAGATGTTCAAGTACATTGAGAATGCCGACCCGATGAAGCAGAAACAGCTTGCCAAGGGTATCGACCAGTTGATGGACGAAGGTGTGGCGCAGTTGTTCGTCAACCAGTTCAACGGGCGTAAGATTATCGGTACGGTGGGGCAGTTGCAGTTCGAGGTCATCCAGTATCGTCTGGAGAATGAATACAGTGCGAAGTGCCGTTGGGAGCCGCTCAGTCTGTATAAAGCCTGCTGGATTGAGAGCGATGATGCGGCTGAACTGGAAGCCTTCAAGAAGCGCAAATACCAGTACATGGCCAAAGACCGCGAGGGTAGGGATGTGTTCCTGGCCGATAGCGGATATGTGTTGCAGATGGCGCAGATGGACTTCAAGCATATCAAGTTCCACTTTACGAGTGAGTTCTAAGCTATACGATTTTTGCTGACTCACGGCTATAAATGATGCAAGTCGAAGAAAAAGAGGAGGTACAAAGTAATGAAAAACTTTGTACCTCTTTATTTATTGTGGGAAGAAAGTGTTACCTTTGTTTCTGCAACGATTAATATGCATGATTATGAAAACTGTTGAACTAAGCTCGTTCCTTACCGATTTTACACCTTACTTATTATAAACACAAAATTTCAAGATGAAACATACCTTCCTTTTTCTCCTGCTGATTCTCCTTCTGGGGCTGACAGCCTGCTCGAAACCTGCCGATAGAACTTTGGTGTATAGTGTGGTGAAAACCTATCAGGATTTGTATAATGCGGTAACAAAGTAAAATCAGCCAAACACGTAGAGAGGCACATTCTCTCTATGTGTTTATTCTTTCTTTTCACTGGCATAAACTCATAAATGATGTCATATTGCAAAGAATAACTTATAACAATTACCTTGTAGAGATAGGAAGATACAGGTGGCTTCATTATCAGGGGTTTGCGTGTGTCGCTTGTAGAGATTATCACCTTATTCCTCTTATTTAAGCTTTATTTCCCCCCTTCTTCTTGTAGAGATATGGTTTTTGTAATCCTTTGTTTTTGAGTGATTTGTGAAAATCGGTTGTAGATGCCATTTTCTTGTTTTCCCTTGTTTCCCACCCTAACTTTGCAACATCGAATTTGAGAAAAGCAGACGGCTGAATCGTTGAGGCCTCACGATGAAAACTTCTGCTTCTCGGGTGAGACAAGAGAAACAGAATATACCTATTATTAATCATTTAAAACATTACGATTATGGCATTTTTTAAAAGAGTTCAAAAAAAAGTAAACGATTTGTGGTATCCTCAATCAGTAACCTGGGGCAAGGCGGTTACTACCCGTGAAGTGGCAGATGAACTGTCTTTCATTTCTACCGTGACCCGTGGTGACACGTATGCGGTGATGGAGAACTTGGGGCGTGTATTGAGCAATTTCATGGGGCAGGGACGTACTGTGAAGATAGACGGTATAGGCACTTTCTACTATACTGCTACCTCTACCAAAAGAGGGGTGCCGACGGCTGAGGAGGTAAGCGCTTCGCTGATAAACGGAGTACGTGTCCGTTTCCTGCCCGAAGTGGAGCGTAATAGTGGCAATCAGGTGACTACCCGCAGCATGGTGAATACAAAGATTGTTTGGAAAGAGTGGGGTAAGACTTCTACCTCCACCGGTACTACTCCCGGCGACAATACCGGTGGAACCCCCGGCGGCAACGACGGCGACCAGGGTGAGAATCCGTTGGGCTGATTCTCCTTCCTTGAAAGCAATTGATGACTGACACCGTTTTATGCTAAAAGTTTCCCGTACCACCTCATTGGTTGTGCGGGAAGCTTTACTTTTTAGCATCTTTTATCATTCTTCTCTGCCTTTCTTTAATGGATTATCGCTAATTTCGAGCGATTTTTCGTAAATTCGGCTGAATAACTAATAATTTATAATATGGAAAACTTGAATACAGCACTTCTGCTGATGGTGGTAGGTATGGCAACAGTCTTCGCTATCCTGCTGATTGTTATTAACTTAGGAAAAGCTCTTATTGCATTGGTGAATAAATATGCGCCCGAAGAGGTGACACCGGCTAAAGCTGCGGCAAATGGTCCCGCACCTGTCCCCGGTAATATTCTGGCAGCTATCAGTGCAGCCGTAACAGTAGTGACACAAGGTAAGGGTAAAGTTGCTAAGGTAGAAAAAATCTGAAATAATAATCTTATATAAAAACACACCGAATAATTTAGTATGAAAAAGGAAATTAAGTTCAGTTTGGTATTCAGGGACATGTGGCAGAGTGCCGGAAAATATGTACCCCGTGTTGACCAACTGGTGAAAGTTGCTCCCGCCATCATTGAGATGGGTTGTTTTGCGCGCGTGGAAACCAATGGCGGAGGTTTTGAACAAGTAAATCTGCTGTTTGGGGAGAATCCGAATAAAGCCGTGCGCGAGTGGACGAAGCCGTTCCATGAAGCCGGTATCCAGACTCACATGTTGGACCGTGCCCTGAATGGCCTCCGCATGAGTCCCGTGCCCGCCGATGTGCGCAAGCTGTTCTATAAGGTAAAGAAAGCGCAGGGTACGGACATCACGCGTACCTTCTGCGGTCTGAACGATACCCGCAATATCATCCCTTCTATTGGCTATGCACACGATGCCGGAATGATTTCCCAATGCTCGCTCTGCATCACCCATTCACCCATCCATACCGTAGAATACTACACGGAGATGGCACTGAAGCTTATCAAGGCAGGTGCCGACGAAATCTGCATCAAGGATATGGCAGGTATCGGACGTCCGGTTTCTTTGGGCAAGATTGTGGCCAATATCAAGGCGGCGCATCCCGATATTCCTATCCAGTATCATAGTCATGCGGGTCCCGGTTTCAATATGGCAAGTATTCTTGAAGTGTGCGAAGCGGGTTGCGACTATATCGACGTAGGCATGGAGCCGCTTTCCTGGGGTACGGGACATGCCGACTTGCTCAGTGTGCAGGCCATGCTGAAGGATGCAGGCTTCCAGGTGCCCGAAGTCAATATGGAGGCATATATGAAGGTACGCGCACTCATCCAGGAGTTTATGGACGACTTCCTTGGCTTGTACATCAGCCCGCGCAACCGCCTGATGAACTCCCTGCTGATTGGTCCCGGACTGCCGGGTGGCATGATGGGCAGTCTGATGGCAGACTTGGAATCCAATCTGGAGTCCATCAACAAATACAAGGCAAAACGCAACCTGCCCTTCATGAAGCAGGATGAACTGCTCATCAAGTTGTTCAACGAAGTGGCATATGTTTGGCCGCGCGTGGGTTATCCCCCGTTGGTGACTCCGTTCAGCCAGTACGTCAAGAACCTTTCCATGATGAACGTCA
>OKRY01000562.1_pt1 | contig 29628 bp, 21 predicted proteins | sample 1601121 | NCBI WGS metagenome assembly OKRY01 (sample SAMEA3541546, study PRJEB24748) | human gut metagenome | biome: human gut; feature: human-associated habitat; material: faeces | place: China | collected 2012
TACAGAATAAAAAAGAGGCTGTTTTTAAAAACAGCCTCTTTTTTATTCTGTAATTTTTAGTTCTTAGAATTCATATCCAAATCCGAGATTCAGATAAATGGGGTACATGGCAAATGAAACCGTGGTGAAATCTTTTTCAAATATGTCGTTCAGGCCCCAGGTCAAATCTGCATGTACATTCAGGTGCTTGTAGGCTTTCCATTCTCCACCTACTTGTAACCCCCATTGGAAATGGCGAAGATTGTCTGAAAAATCATACGCGGCCATGTTTTCTCCTTCAAAATTAACCCGGCTTCCACTGGCGTCAGGAGTTCGCAAATGTCCTTCGTATACATTTCCCGAAAATTCTCCGTTCATCATATATGAAAAATAAGGCCCTGCCATGACTTTCCAGCGACTACTGATACGATAATTAGCTAGTACGGGAATAGTCAGATATGACATTTTTACTTTTGTCTTTACCCCTCCAGTCCAAAGTCCTTTTATTTTTCCTCCGGTTTCACTGAATATTTCCATGCCATAGTTTTTTACGCTGGCTTTTGTTTCCATATCTTTGCTGTCAAGCCTTATACCCAGACTTACTCCCCATTTTTGCTGGGCGTCAATCCATTTGGTGGCATTTCCTTCCAATGTAATGGCGAGTCCGGGAGAATAGCTGTCTAAACTCCTGATTTCTTTAGGTAGAGGTAAAGGGGAAGTTCCTCCTATATTTATTCCTGCTTTTACTTCGTAGTCAAGTCCGTGTGAAGCCAGCCATATCAAACCTTTGTGCTCTGATGATTGTGCATGGCTAATTTGAGTAAAGCCACATAAAAGGAGGGCTAATATTGGTTTTATATGTTTTTTCATATGTCTTTCTTCTATAATAATTAATTTTTACAAATAATTTCTACTTCATCTATCCATAGTTCACTTCCTACGGCTCCTTGGAAATACGCCCCCATGACACTGGAGGAGAATACAACTGCAAGTTTGTATTTTCCATTTTTTAAGTCTTCAGTGTTGATTGTTTTGCCGTTTTGAGACTTGAAGTCTAAATCAAACTTTGTCCATTCACTTGTTTCTGTCATTTCTTGTTCGGAAATACGTGCTAAAAGGACAATGTGTTCATCTATTCCGGTACCATTATTCGGAAAAAGATTGCCATCTAATGAGAAATCACTGCTGGGAGCTTCATAAAGTACTGCGTAGATGTCTCCTTTATCTTTTTTGCCAGTAACAATGTTTCCTGATTTATCGGTAAAAACCTCTCCTGCTTTATATTTGAACCAGCCGGTAATTTTGGAAGGGCGTTTGGTAAACGGAAATCCAAAGTGGGTCGCTTGCAAAGGAGCAAGTACGGCATTTTGAGTATCGAATGATCCGATAAATAAATTTCCGGCAGCAATAGGCATTCCTATAGGCTTTCCAAAGTTTCCTGTACTGAGGGTGGTGAGTTTTACACATTTTCCTGAATAGCCAGTAGGATGTTGTACAGTCGGGTATTGAGTTTCGTCTAATGCCATTCCGCTTAAGTCGTATCCTGGATTTCCGCTTGCCCACTGCATAATACCGGACTCATTTGTCAAATAAAATACGTTATATGGAGTTATTTCTTTTAATTCTTCGAAAGAATAGCTTGTGGGTAAAGTCAGTTTGTTTACTCGAATAAGGTACTTGGTTTGCGTTGCTCCATCTTCAGAAGTTACGATAAATGTTCGTAATGTCTTTTGGCTGAAATCATACAAAGGAGGCTGGTCGTTTGTTTCAGCTTCCTCTGCTTGAATGGAAGCCCCTTCAGGAAGAGTGAAAATCAATTCCTGGTGGGAAATATCAGTACCGTCTAGTACATAGACTTCTATTTCTTTTCTTAAATGGTCAATTGTGGTGGATTGGATGTTTGTTCCGGTGCAACTGTCTATAGCTGCTTCTACATTTAGAGCTTCGTCCTGAATACAGGAGCTTATAGATAAGCTTAGTAAAAATCCGGCTAAAATGTACTTTAAATTCATTGTTTTGATTATAGATTAGATATTACTATATCTTGCAAAGATAAGAAAAAACTTCATAAGCTTATTATTATTACTTGTTTCATTTGTGGATTCTCTGCTTGTTGGGATGTTGGAGCTGGAATATGAGGTATGATAATGGATGAAATGTATTCAAAATATTTTTGCTTGTTTAGAAAATGCGGTAATCTTAAAAATAGACTATCGATGTATGCCTAAAATAGCTGATTAGTATTAGTTTTCAGATAGAATAAAGAGTGTGTGTTTTACTCTTATTTAAAAATCAGCCAAAAATAAAAGAAATAGACCTTGTGAGAATTTGTGATTTGGTGTTATTTTGCACCCGAAAAAATAGAAGTTTTCATAGAAAATAGAAGATGAAAAAGATTTGTTACGGATTGTTGTCCTTTTTGTTTATAGGACTAGCTTCGTGTGCGAAAGAAGATGCACGGAGTTCGCTTGAAGGGCGCATAGATGTGAGAGTTAGCACGGATCAGAGTTTGGCGGATGCTGAATCCAGAACTTCAGAAGAAGTGGCTCCTGAAATTAATGACTTTGCATTGGCGATAGAATCTGCTGATGGTAAGGTCTCTAATTCATGGGATAGTTTTGGGAAATTTCAACCAGTATCTGTTCCTGTAGGTACATATTTGGTGACAGCTTCGTATGGAGATGCAAATGCAGAAGGCTTTGATGCTTTGAGTTATTTGGGAAGTACCACTGTGGAGGTTGGTAAAGATGAAACAGCGGAGGCTTCTGTAACGTGTACGATTAATAAAGCTAGAGTTATTCTTTCGTATACGGATGATTTTAAGTCTTATTTTTCTTCATATAGTGCTTATGTCAGTTCTTCGAAGGGGAATAAGATAACTTATGCTACTGACGAAACCCGTGGGGCATATTTCGTTCCGGGAAATTTGGAATTGTTCTTGGAAGTAACTCGTCAGGGGGTATCTCAAAAGGTGACTTTAAATCCAAAGAATTTTACGGCAGAAGTGAAACACGAATATCGCTTGACAATGGATGTGGATGCTTCTACTGCTTCTTTGAAGATTGTGTTTAATGATAATCCTTCTTCAGAGCAGAATGTGGATATTAATATTTCGGATGAGGCTCTGAATGCACCGGCTCCTGAATTTACAGCTTATGGATTTACATCGGGAAATGCGATTGAAGTGATGGAAGGTAGTACTGTTTCCGATAAATTGGAGGCTTATTTAAATGCATCTTCCGGCTTGGCTAAATGTGAATTGATAACGGCTTCTGAAGTTTTGAAGGCACAAGGATGGCCGGAAAGTGTGGATTTGATGAATCTTACGACTGAACAGTCGCAGAAGCTGACTGAGCTGGGACTTTCTACCAAAGGATTGGGAGCCAACCATGATAAAATAGCATTGGTTGATTTTAAAAATGTGCTTCCTTATTTATATTGTACTTCTGATGGAAATGATGTGCATACGTTTACGCTTCGAGCTACGGATGTATTGACTAAAGTATCGGAAGATTTAGTATTGAAAGTAACTACTCGTAATAATGGTTTTGCTGTGGCTTTGCCTGAGTATGTTTCGTATGGTAGCACAACGATGACCGCTGATTTGACTTTAGAGGGTGATCCAGCCTTAATTAAGTTCTATTATATATACCTGGGTGCTCCTCAGGAGTTTACTGCTGAAAATATTGATATACAGCCAGGAACGGAAGAAAATAAATATAAGGTGACATTTACTTATCCGGAGCCTTTGGTGGATACGGAGAATGGAGTGAAGTTTAAAGCACAGTATGGTGCGAAAACTATTGAAGGCACTTTTAAAGTGGAAGATCCGGAACTTACTTTGTCTTTAAAGAATGGTGATGCGGATGTGTGGGCAACGAAGGCATATCTTCAAGTAGTTGCATCTGCTAAATCACGTTCATCGCGTACCATTTCTTCTTCTACGGTAGAAATACAATATAAGGATGGAGAAGAATGGAAAGTGTGGCCTAACCAGTCTTATGATAGTGAAACAGGATTGTTTTTGTTGACAGGAATGGGAGAAGGGGCTTCTGAAACTCAGGGAGTGTCTTACACTTTGCGTGCGGTATATAAGCGTGCGGGAGAAGCTTCCTCATTTTCTCAAGAACTTAGTTTAACCACAGAACCTAAGTCTCAAGTGGGAAATGCAGGATTTGAAGATTGGCATACAGAAAGTCATAGCTTTAATGTAAGTGCAGATTTTTTTGGTAATCCTCATTATCGTGATTGGTATTTGCCATGGAATGAAAATGAAGCAGATATATGGTGGGCTGTTAATAGTAAAAAGACAATGTTATCAGAATGTACAGCAGCAAATCTTGATTTTAAGGTTTTTCCTACTGTTTCATGGTCTTCCTCTAATAAGTCAAGTGGAGAAAAATCTATTCAGATAGCTACTATTGCTACAGGTGCTTGGGCTATACCTACAGGTGGATCTGTAACTTCTCGTGCAGGTGAAATATGGATTGGTACTGCTAATGATAGTGGGGATCATGCATCAGAAGGTCATTCTTTTGTTAGTAGACCTAATTCTTTATCTTTTTGGTATCAATATAGTCCGGTTGATTCGGAAACTTTTTATATGAAAATAGAGTTAAAGGCAGAAGATGGGACTGTAATTGCTTCAAATGAAATAGCAAGTGGTGCAGCTGAAGCAGTAGGAACAACAATTACGTTACCGTTTGAATATTCCGAGAATAAAAAAGTGTCTTCCATTTATATGGTGTTTAAATCTTCTACTCAAGATTCTCCAGGATATAATAGGCAGGTGACAATGGAGATTGCAGGTAAGGATCAGACTTCTCATATTGGAAGTGTATTGAGAATTGATGATATTAAACTGAATTACGAATAAAAGCCTACATAATATGAAGAAATATTTTTTAATCAGTTTGACGCTGCTTGCGGGTATGTTAGCTTTTACAGCTTGCCATAGTGAAGCCATGGAAAGTGTCTCTAGTGCGAAAGGGGATTTGAATTTGTCCTCAATGAAGGCAGAAGTAAATACGAATGTCGATACGGTGTATGTGGGTTCACGTGCTGAATCAACAGTGGATGTAAGCAATTTTTTGGTGACCATATATGATGCTCAGTCGCAGAAAGTAGAACAATGGAATTACAATGCAATGCCTGAAATCGTGTCGTTAGCCGTGGGGACTTATTCTATTGTGGTTACATCTGCAGAAACTCCGTCTAATGGGTTTGATACACCTTATTATAAGGGAACTGCGACCTGTGAGATAAAAGAAAATGAAGTAGTTGATGTTCCTGTTATTACTTGTAAACTGGCAAACATGCTATTTTCAGTGGAATATGATGAAGAGTTCCAAGGTAAAATGGGAGAGGATGTCGTGACGACAATTACTGTGGGAGAGAATTCTTTAGAAATTCCATACTCAGAAACACGTTCGGCTTATCTGATTGCTCCTGAAGGTGAAACGACTTCTATGATTGTCACTCTGAAAGGTACAATTGATGGAGAAAGTATAGATTATAGCGAACGGTTTGAGAGTGTAAAAATCGGTGTACATAATATTATTAAATACAAGTTTGCACTTGTAAGTGATGGTTCTGCGGGTGATGGTACGTTAGGGGTATCAATTGTGGTTGATTCATCGATGACAGGATCGGATGAAGTCGTTGGAACTGATCCGGGAAAAGAACCTGGAATAGATGATTTCCCAGAAGAAGGCGGTGAAGATCCGGGCGATGGTGATGGCGATGAAAATGCTCCGACTATTGTGGGATCTAACTTTAATGGAAATGCTTTTGATATCACTAAAGATGTATTGGAAGTTAAAAAAGGTGCTAGCGCACAGTTGCAAGTGACTCTTTCTGCGCTTAATGGTATAGCTCATGTATATGTAACAATTGACTCTAAAACTCTGACGAAAAAGGTGTTGGAAAGTGTTGGGTTAACTGATCGTTTTGATTTGGCAGAACCTGGAGCTTTGGAAGCAGGGCTGAAGGGTTTGGGATTCCCTACGGGAGATGCTGTGATGGGCCAAACCGAACTTCTTTTTGATATTACAGACTTTACTTCTTTGCTGGGTATCTATGGAGCTGCAAATCATAATTTTATTATTCGTTTAGTTGATCAGATTGGCTTGGAGGCAACAGAAACATTAAAGATAAAGAGTGTAGAATAATGAGACGATATTATTATATAATAGCTTTTGCAAGTGCTGTTTTAAGCTTGGCTTCTTGCAAAACTGACACGGGCTTTGCTGAGGCCGAAGGAAGCTTAAAGCTTTCTATCGGAGTGTCGGATAAAGTAAACGTAGTTTCTCGTAGCTTAGCCAGCGAGGAACAGGAGGTGCTGAAACAAAATTGCAAGATTCGTATTTACGATGGCGAAACATTGATACAAAAGTATCAGGGAGTAGAAAATGTACCTTCGGAAATTGCATTGGTAAATGGTAACTATTCTGTACGGGTAACTGCTGGAGACTCTGTAGCTGCTTCGTTTGAACAGCGCTTTTTTGAAGGAAAAAAGGATTTTACCATTACGAAGGGACAAGTTAGTACTGTAGAGGTAGATTGTGGAATTGCCAATACTGTAGTAGCTATCACTTGGGATGAGTCGTTGAAAGAGGCATTCGAGGGAGATTGTCAGGTAACGGTTACATCGGCTACCGGAGAATTAGTTTATTCTTCAGCAAATGCGGATGCAAAAGGATATTTCAGTCTGCCGGAAGATAACCCTAAATTGACTTGTAAGTTTAGTGCAAAGACATTAGGAGGTGAGTCGTATGAAAAATCTACTGAATTGAGTGACTTAAAGTCGGCTACACTTTATAATTTGAACTATAGCTATACGGCTGTAGGGCAGGATCCTACTGGTGGTGCTGCTTTGCAGATTAAAGTAGATGAAACTCCGCTGGCAGAAGAAGAACATGTGATTACTATCAGACAACGTCCGGTGATTACATGCAAGGATTCGGAAGAAAGTTCTTATGACCTTGAGCAGCCTATGTATTTGGAAGTTGGTGCACAGAAGGATTTTTATCTGCAAGTTGCTACTTCTTCGTCTTTGAGTTCTTTAATCATTCAGAATGAACGTTTTACCGAATGGGGATTTATTGCCAATCAGTTCGATATGTTGAAATTGGATGGTAAAGATGAAGAACTGAAAACTTTTGGTATTTCAGTGTCTGATTCAAAGACTTCTTTGAACGGCGATGTCTGGACTTTGTTGTTCGCAAAAGAGTTGATTGCCAAAATGACAGCAAATGAAGGCAGTGTATCTACTACAATTGAAGCGATTGATGCAAATGGAAAGAGTCGTAAAGTGATTTGGAATATTGTTGCTTCAAATGCGACGGTTGTGACGAATGAGATAATTCCGTATGAAGTGTGGACTTCAAAAGCAACCTTGCATGGAACTGTGACAGGTACGTTGGCTTCTACTCCTAAATTCCGTTATCGTGTCAAAAATACAGCAGACTGGACGACGGTGGATGCTGATTTAGCTGAAAATGTATTTAGTAAGGAAATCACTGGACTGACACCTGGTACTACTTATGAATATCAAGCTATGGACGGTGAGCAGGCATCATCTGTTACTTATGAATTTACAACAGAGGCAACATTCCAGCCGAAGAATGCAGGGTTTGAATATACATCTACTTCTACTTCTTCTTCCGCTATCCTGATGTATGGAAGTGGACAGTCAATGTGGTGGGATACCGGAAATCATGGTTCTGCTACAATGAATAAGAATGTGACTACTCCTGATACTTCGGTGAAACATTCCGGAAATCAGTCTATATTGCTTTCGTCTCAGTTTGTAGGATTTGGAGTTATTGGTAAATTCGCTGCCGGAAATCTTTTTGCTGGAAAATATCTGAAGACCGATGGTACTGATGGTGTGTTGGGATGGGGACGTCCTTGCACAAGTCGTCCGAAGGCTTTAAAAGTCTGGGTACGCTACGAACCTGGTACTGTTGATAATGGAGGAAGCCATATAGCTGATGGTGAGACAGATCAGGGTATAATTTATGTAGCTGTAGGTGATTGGGCTGGACAAGAGTATGATGGTGAAACTTGGCCGTTTGTAGTAAAAACCAAAAACTCTTCTAGCTTGTTTAGCGCTGAGAAAGGTACCTATTCTGGTGATGGTACTATTGCCTATGGTGAGAAAGTATTTACGGAGTCTTATAATGACGCTGAAAATTTGAAAGAGTTGACCATAGAATTGGATTATGATAACTATGGAGGAACTCAACGTAAGCCAACTTCTATTATTATTGTTGCATCAGCTAGTAAGTATGGAGATTATTTTGAAGGAAGTGGATCTAGCAAGATGTGGCTTGACGATATGGAGCTGATTTATGAATAATAAAATAATTCGATTGAATTTGTGAAGAAACTGTTATGTATAATATGTCTTGCGTGTACTGCCTTAGGGGGGTATGCGCAAGATACTCAAAAGAAACTTCCGTCAAAAGTTTTTGTCCCTAAAGGACAATGGATTGTCGGAAGTTCTGTTTCGTATTCAGAACATACGGAAAATAATTATGACTTTTTGGTTGTGGAAAAAATAAATTCGGACGGGTATTCTTTCAAACTCAGTCCGATGTTTGCCTATGCCTTGAAAGACAATATGGCGTTGGGAGGACGCTTTAAGTATGGACGTACGTTGGTACGTATGGATGAAACTCAACTGAATTTGGATGATGAGACGTCATTTGACATCAACAATATTTACCAGTTGAAACATTCTTATTCTGCCATGGCTATTTTTCGAAACTATATTCCTTTAGGGGATAGCAAGCGTTTTGCGGTGTTTAGCGAGACACAGTTGGAAGTCGGTGGAAGTCAGTCGAAGGTCTCGAATGGAAAAGGTGAAGCGCTTACCGGTACTTATTCCAAGTCGACAGATCTTGGGTTTGGAGTTTCTCCGGGAATGGTAGCTTTTATCAATAACTATACGGCAGTGGAAGTCAGTATTGGTGTGTTAGGAGTGAATCTGAGCAAGACAAGACAGGTTACGAATCAGGTGGAGACAGGAGAGCAATCGTCTACCTCCGCGAACTTTAAGATTAATATATTCTCAATCGGTTTGGGAATTGCATTTTATTTGTAAGCATGATGAAGATAAAATTGTGGTACATAGTGTGGTGTTTGCTTTTTTGTGTGGGATGTTTGCAGATGAAAGCTCAGGTGGTGGACTCAGTAGCGGTGACCCGTGGAGATTCATTGATGAAATATAAACTGGTGGTAGTGCATGACACGGTGTATGTACCGATACCGGAAGCAAAGATGCCGGTGGATTCTTCGCGGATTATTTATACCAAGCCTGTGGGACGTTATGACCGTGGAATTACCAATTATCGTTTTATCCCGAAAAATAAATGGATTGGCGGGGGGACTGTATCTGTATTCAATTTTGAAAGTGACAACAGCAGATTATTGTTTTCGTTGCTGAAGGATATTGATTTGAATTTGCGTACCCTGTCGGTAAAACCTTTTGTCGGTTATGCGATAAAGGATAACACGGTGGTCGGTTTGAAATTTGGATATTCTCGTATTTCAGGAGGTATAGATAACTTGGCATTGAACATAGAAGACCTGGATATTGCCTTGAAAGATATTAAATACACGGACGATTCTTATTCTTTCAGCTTGTTCCATCGTTCTTATATCGGTCTGGACCCCAAGGGCTTGTTCGGACTTTTTAATGAAACGACCTTGGGATATAGTACGGGATCTACTCGTTTTTCACGAGGGGCTGATGAAACGCTAAAATATACGGATACGTCCATCAATCAGTTGAAGGTAGGTATTAATCCGGGTATTGCTATTTTCATCATGCCTAATGTGGGGGCTGAAGTCTCTTTTGGAGTGGCTGGCTTTACTTATAACTGGGAAAAACAGAAAAAAAGTTCGGGTGAAACCGGAAAGCGTACGAACAGTGGAGCAAATTTTAAAATCAACTTGTTTAATATTAATATTGGTTTAACGGTGTGTATCTGATGAAGACAATGATGACAATAGATAGAATGAGAAGACTGATGCTTTGTCTGTCCGTTTGTTTGCTGGCAGCTTGTATTCAGAATGATTTGCCTTATCCCACCGTGAAGCTTTATATTACGGGAATGACCGTAGAAGGTCAGGTGGGAAGTGCTGTGATTTCGAATGAGGAACGGAAAGTGACACTGGAACTTGAAGAGACTGTGAATCCTCATCAGGTGAAGGTACAGACGTTGGAAATGACGGAGGGAGGTACGGCAACTATCGGTCCGGATTCGATTGTGGATTTGACAAAACCTTTGCAGGTTACTCTTTCCTTATATCAGGATTATGTGTGGACTATAGAGGCTAATCAGACGATTGCACGTACGTTTACTGTAACAGGTCAGGTGGGGCAAGCTAAATTTTATCCGGATGTACGTGAGGCATCTGTCAATATTCCAAGGGAGAAAGGATTGGGAATGATAGAAGTTACGGATTTGAAATTGGGTCCGGAAGGTTCGACTCAGAATGGAGTGACAGGAGTACCTGCACTTCAGTGGGAGAAGAAAGGAGGCTTTGCCACAGCAAAGGTACAAGTGAAATACAGTGATTTCATAGATGAAGAATGGACTTTGTATGTCAATCTTTCAGATATAACAGTAGGAGTAAATAGTGTGGATGCCTGGACGAATGTAGCTTGGGTACATGGATTTGGCCATGATGGGGCAGACAACGGTTGTGAATACAAGAAAGAAGGAGATACAGACTGGACACGAGTCGATGCGTCAGAATTGACTCATGACGGAGGTAACTTTACGGCTCGTATTATCCATTTGCAAGCAAATACAACGTATGTATGTCGTGCTTATTCAGGTGAGGAATATGGAGAAGAAATGAGCTTTACTACCGGTTTAGAGACTCAACCAGAAAATAATAGTTTTGAATATACCTCTGGCACAAGTCCATTGTATTTGTTTGGTGAAGGACAGGAAATGTGGTGGGATTCAGGTAATGAGGGGTCTTCAACTATGAATAAGAATGTTACAACTGTTGACCCTAATTTAAAGAATAGTGGGAACCAGTCTCTTTTGTTATCTTCTCAGTTTGTTGGATTGGGAATTATTGGTAAATTCGCTGCCGGAAATCTTTTTGCTGGAAAATATCTTAAGACTGACGGAACCGATGGAGTGTTAGGCTGGGGACGTCCATTTTCTGAAAGACCTACCAAATTGAAAGGTTACATAAAGTATAATAGTGGTGTTGTAGATAATGGTGGAGATAAGATTCCTAATGGGCAGAATGATATAGGTACTGTTTATATTGCCTTGACTGATGGTAGCGGAGTTGTGTATAATGATGAAAAAGATGATGATGATGGCAGTATATGGGCTTGTATTATCAAAACAAAAACTGAGGAACTTTTTAATAAGAATGCGAAAAATGTGATTGCATATGGAGAGTTAGTCTTAAAGGAGAGTACAAAAGGTGAAGGACTCATTCCTTTTGAAATAGATCTTGATTATAAAGCCACCGATAGAGTGCCTACTCGAATTATTATAGTTGCTTCTGCCAGCTATTATGGTGATTATTTCCAGGGTAGTACAAGTAGTAAAATGTGGCTGGATGATATAACATTGGAATATGATTATGAGTAATCTTATTTGAAAAGAATCTATTTTGAAAATAAAAATTTAGTGAGTTGCCCGTCATTGATAAAAATCATTTCAATGACGGGCTATTTTTATAATACACATTTTGCCTGCAAGCAATTATTAATAAGATTGTCGTATCCTTTTGTATGGAATACTTAATTGGTATGTTGTTCTTTATAGTTGTAATCAAGTTGATATTGATTAATCTGTTGCTTTTTATGATGAATAAGGTTCTTTAAAGGATGGAAAATAAACAAGTCTATCATTCTATTTGTTAGTAATAGATAAAGATAAACTTGTTTACCATGAATTTTATTATACGCAATCTACTTCTATTCACTGTTTTATTATGTACTGTAGCTTGTTCTTTAGATGAGAATTTCGACCAGTCTTCTTTGGAAAATATAGATTTTAGAGTCTCTGTGGCAGGACAGTCACGTGTGGCGATGCAGAAAAATGGAAGTGGAGACTTTCAGGCAGGAGACGAGGTGGCTTTGCGAGTGTATGAGTTTCAACCGGATAAACTTCAGGATAACAAATTGTTATATTGCGAAGGGAATCGATGGACTTCTTCCTTATATTGGAAAGATTGGAAGGGAACTCCTCATTTTTATGCGGTTTGGCCTTCTGTTACTCAGATTGAGCTGTGGGAGGGCACCTGCTGGTATGTGCATCGGGTGAGTCAGAACCAGTCGGCAGAGAAGGATTTTTTATCTTCTGATTTATTGGTGGCCGATGCGGAAGGGCAGCGATATTCGCCCGTGAATTTGGATTTTCGCCATGCCATGAGTCGAGTAACGGTGAATGTAAGAAACATGGAGGAGACCCTGTCGGACGAGGAACGACAGCAGATGCAAGTGTATGTTCATGGATATTTATCGGGTAGATTTGCTTTGGCAGGAAATGCGGTGCAGGCTGCGGACGAGACGGGCTGGATACAAGCGTTTCCAATGGAAGAAGAAGGTAGTTTTGCCGCTTTGGTTGTTCCAGGAGAGTTGGGACGTTTTCGGACAGAGGGCTGGATAAAAATCGTAGCAGGAAATAGGGAACTGGTGTATAACGCACCGGAAAGTATCGGAAATACACTGGAAAGCGGGAAGCAGGTGACTGTGAACTTGCAATTGAAATCGGAGGAAGTGGTACCCGAAGAACCAGTCTGGTGGGTAGATGGTGTACAGCTGTCTGACCAGTGGGAGTATGAGGCTCCGGCGTATCGTATGCCCTGGAGGCAGAATTGCGGGTGGTTTGATTGCAACAAACTGGATGCTAAGGATACCAGCCCTACGGGAGATGGAAGAACGTGCTGGGAGGCTTCTTCTTCAAACTTGATGCACTAGTGGCTGAATGCGAACCGTAGTTATGTGGAACGTTATCTGGAATACAAACGTCGTCTGAACCCGGATTTCTCGATTCCTTCGGCTTATCCAGATTCAAAGCATAGTGAGATTTATCAAGGATTCAAGAACCGTTTTGGTAATCAGTCGGGGTATATCGTATCGGGTGTAAACTGGTTCTTGTCGGGAATCTGTAGTTGGGTGATGTATCCTCAGGATGTGCCGGAACAGGAAAATGCGGGCTTCTTTTTTGACGTGTTCGGTCGGAATTCACTAGTGAAGCAGTATGGCAACGGGTATATGACGAAGGAGGAGTTTAATAACGCCATCAAATTGGCAAGGAAGCAGGGAATGGCCGTCGGATTGGATATTTTTATTCAAGGAGGCGGGCATGCCATAAATCTTTGGGGAGCTGAGTTTGATGAGAAGGGAGAGGTGAGTACGATTTACTTGGTGGATAACAATGACGGGAATTTAGGTGATTGGATGTATAAGGCTAAAATTGTGTATGAACAGGATGCTTCAAGTGGAGCATTGTTTACTTATATGAAATGGGTTTATAATGAAGATTTGAAGATAAAAATTATGGATTTGGTACTGTTGGATAAAGGTACTTCTTATTGGGAGTCATTCTTTAAAAACAAAAACGGGTGAAACTTGAAAGTTCAAGTTCCACCCGGATTTATAAATTTAGAATAAAGTTTTATACAATTCCCTGAGCCATCATAGCGTTAGCTACTTTCATGAATCCGGCTACGTTAGCACCCTTCACATAGTTGATATAACCATCGGGTTCTGTTCCGTATTTTACGCAAGCTTCGTGGATGTTCTTCATGATGCTCTTCAATTTTTCGTCTACTTCTTCCTGGCTCCAGCTCAGCTTGATAGAGTTTTGAGTCATTTCCAGACCTGATACAGATACACCACCTGCATTGGCAGCTTTACCCGGAGCGTAAAGAATCTTCGCATCCTGGAATACGTGGATTGCTTCTGGAGTAGAAGGCATGTTGGCTCCTTCTGATACAGCAAATACGCCGTTTGCTACCAGTGCTTTCGCATCATCACCGTTGATTTCATTCTGTGTAGCAGAAGGAAGAGCGATGTCTGCTTTTTCATTCCAAGGACGAGCACCTGCTACGTATTTGCAACCGTATTTTTCTGCATATTCACGGATACGTCCGCGGTAGAGGTTCTTCAATTCCATGATGTAATCCAGTTTCTCACGGTCGATACCGTCCGGGTCATAGATGTAACCATCAGAGTCGGACATGGTAACTACTTTAGCACCCAACTGGATTAGTTTTTCTACAGTATACTGTGCTACGTTTCCTGAACCAGATACCAGACAAGTCTTACCCTTGATGTCGATGTTACGAGTTTTCAGCATTTCCAGCAAGAAATAGATGTTACCGTAACCTGTAGCTTCCGGACGGATAAGTGAACCACCAAATTCACGGCCTTTACCAGTCAATACACCACTGAATTCGCGAGTCAGTTTTTTGTACATACCGAACATATAACCTACTTCACGGCCGCCTACACCTATATCACCGGCAGGAACGTCAGTTTCAGGACCGATGTGGCGCCACAATTCCAGCATGAATGCCTGGCAGAAACGCATTACTTCTGCGTTTGACTTACCGCGTGGAGAGAAGTCAGATCCACCTTTACCACCACCCATCGGAAGAGTAGTCAGTGAGTTCTTGAAGGTCTGTTCGAATGCCAGGAACTTCAAAATTCCCAGGTTTACAGAGCTGTGGAAACGGATACCGCCTTTGTACGGGCCGATAGCGTTGTTATGTTGTACACGGTAACCCATGTTGGTCTGGATGTTACCTTTGTCGTCCATCCAAGTGACGCGGAACTGGTATACGCGATCAGGAATACACAGACGTTCAATCAAGTTTACTTTGTCGAATTCAGGGTGTTTGTTGTATTCCTCTTCGATAGTTCCTAACACTTCTTCTACTGCCTGATGATACTCAGGTTCATTGGGGAATCTTCTTTTCAGATCTTCCAGAACTTTAGCTGCATTCATAATTAAAAAAGATTATCTGTCTTATTTATTGGTTTTGAAAAATCACAGTAATATGTTTCTTTTTGTTTGATGTGCCAAAAATATAGATAAAAATTTATTTATGCAACAATAAATCAAGAAAAGTAAGAAAAAAGCGTCAAAAATCCCTTTTTATCTATTTATTTGTGTTTATTTGTTTCTGCTTTTAAGTGATTTAATTACAGGGATAAACACCAAAGCTCCTGATATAAGAATCATAATGACAAGCGGACCGTCAATTTTGGGAGTAGAGGTGAGTACTAAAAAGCAAAGTGCAGCCCAGCATAAAGTAAGTACGACGCATTGTGTATGATTGAGTGGTTTTCTCATGGTTTATAGAAAAATAATACACGGAGGAACGGTGGCAAGGGTGAATGTTTTGGCTTGCGGCTGCTCCTCCGTGTAAGGTGAAATAAATCAGTAATGTTTATTGTGCTTTCTTCTTCTTGTCGACAATGGCATCAATGCAGGCGATAGCTGTGATATTGACAATATCGCGTACAGAGCTTTCAATGTCGGTGAAGTGAATTGGTTTGTTCAATCCCATCTGAATCGGGCCGATCACTTCGGTCTCACTCATGTTCTGAATGAGTTGATAGGTAGCATTGGCTGAACTCAGGTTAGGGAATACCAAAGTGTTTACTTCTTTTCCTTTTAAGCGTGTGAATGGATATTTCTCATCACGAAGGGCATTATTCAAGGCGAATTTCACTTGCATTTCACCGTCAATAGCCAAATCCGGATATTCCTGATGAAGCTGGTTGATGGCTTCGTGTACCTTCGCCGGACTTCCTTCTGCGTCGGAACCGAAGTTTGAATAAGACAGCATAGCCATTACCGGTTCTTGGTTGAAGAAACGTACAGCCTTGGCCGACAGTTTGGCAATGTCTATCAAGGTATCGGTGTCCGGATGACGGTTAATCAATGTATCGGCAATGAAATAAGTTCCTTTCTTGGAATTCAGAATATGCATGGTACCGAAATGCTTGTATCCAGGCTGGATACCGATAACTTCCTTAGCCACCTTGATTGTGTTGGAATATTTGGTGTACAATCCGGTTACAAAAGCATCTGCTTCTCCGGTTTCTACCATCATCATACCGAAGTAGTTGCGTTCGAACATCTTATCGTTTGCTTCCTGGAAGTTGGCTCCTTCGCGGGCACGTTTTTCGCAGAGGATGCGTGCATAGCGTTCACGGCGTTCTGATTCGCGGTCGTGGCGCAGGTTGACGATTTCAATGCCTTCCAGACTCAGGTCAAGTTCTTTGGCCAATTTTTCAATGCGCTCTTCGTTACCTAAAAGAATCGGATGGCAGATGCCTTCAGCCTTGGCTTCTACTGCTGCTTTCAGCATGTTCGGATGAATACCTTCAGCAAATACCACGCGCTGTGGATTGCGGCGGGCGGTTTCATACAACTGGCGGGTCAGCTTGTTTTCCTGTCCCATCAGTTCTCTCAGGTGATTCTTGTATTCATCCCAGTCGGTAATCTGTTTACGGGCTACACCTGATTCCATGGCGGCTTTAGCTACGGCCATAGATACTTCGGTAATCAAGCGTGGGTCAACCGGTTTCGGGATGAAGTATTCAGGTCCGAAGGTCAGGTTGTTCACATGATAAGCTTCGTTCACTACGTCGGGTACAGGTTTCTTTGCCAGGTCGGCAATGGCATGTACGGCGGCCAGCTTCATCTCTTCGTTGATGGCAGTGGCTCGAGTGTCAAGTGCACCGCGGAAGATATAGGGGAATCCAATCACATTGTTTATCTGGTTCGGATAGTCAGAACGTCCGGTTGACATCAATACGTCCGGGCGGGAAGCCATGGCATCTTCGTATGAAATTTCTGGAGTCGGATTGGCCAGAGCAAATACGATAGGATGAGAAGCCATGCTGCGTACCATATCTTGGCTCAGCACATTACCTCTGGAAAGACCAAGGAATACATCGGCTCCCTTGATGGCTTCTGCCAGTGTATGGATGTCAGTACGGTCAGTAGCAAAGAATTTTTTCTGCTCGTTCAGGTCTGTACGCTCTTTAGAAATCACTCCTTTACTGTCGAGCATGACAATGTTTTCCAAGCGAGCACCGAGGGCTACATATAATTTAGTACAAGATACGGCAGATGCACCGGCACCGTTGACTACGATTTTTACCTCTTCAATTTTCTTTCCGGCTACTTCCAGTGCATTCAGTAATCCGGCACTGGAGATGATGGCTGTACCGTGCTGGTCGTCATGCATTACCGGGATGTCCAGTTCCTCCTTCAGTCTCTGTTCTATTTTGAAGCACTCAGGAGCTTTGATGTCTTCTAGGTTGATACCTCCGAAGGTAGGAGCAATGGCTTTTACCGCTTCGATAAATTTATCCGGGTCTTTTTCATTTACTTCAATATCGAATACGTCGATTCCGGCATAAATTTTAAACAGCAGTCCCTTTCCTTCCATTACGGGTTTTCCACTCATGGCACCTATGTCTCCTAAACCCAGTACAGCAGTTCCGTTAGAGATAACGGCTACTAAGTTACCTTTGTCGGTATAGTCGTATGCCGTATCCGGATTCTTCTGGATTTCCAGACATGGCTCTGCTACTCCTGGTGAATACGCCAGTGATAAATCACGTTGAGTTTGATAAGGTTTGGTGGGGACTACTTCTATTTTCCCCGGTTTGCCTTGTGAGTGATAGAGCAAGGCTGCTTCTTTCGTTATTTTTGTCATATTTCTTCGTTTTTTAGTTGTTTCAAAGAATAATGTATCGCGCAAATGTAGGAATAAAATAACAAATGGACTGTTTTTTCTGAAAAAAACTATAAAATGAATTAGATTTATTTTTTCGATAATAAAACTTTTTTGTCGATAGTTTTTGTCGATTGGTCTGATAATATTGGCTATATGTAATGATATTAGGGCATTATGGTTATTCTTAGTTAAAGCCACTTTCCGGACCTTGATTTTTTTTCTATATTTGCACGATAAAAAACTAGAGAAGGGTGTAAAGTTTTCAGTGGAAAACTTTAATAGAGAGAAGAGATAAAACCAAATTTTATATATGAATATAAGTATGAGCACAAAAAGAAACAGAAGTTTTTCTTCTAGCCGAGTGGCATTCTATGCATTGACTCTTTCGGTGCTGACTGCATGTGGAGGCGGTCAGGGGGGTATGAAAATGGGTGATGATGAATTTGCGGTTGAAACACTTGCAGCTGCTTCTAGCAATCAGACAACCCAGTATCCCGCTACAATTAAAGGTTTGCAGGATATTGAAATTCGTCCGCAAGTATCAGGATTTATCGTGAAGTTGTGTGTAGACGAAGGTGCTACAGTTCGCAAGGGACAGGCTTTGTTCCAGATTGATCCTACACAGTATAAGGCTGCATACGATCAGGCTAAAGCAAGCGTTGCTTCAGCAAAAGCTAACCTGGAAACTGTTACTTCAACTGAAGCAAACAAGAAGATGTTGCATGAGCAGAAAATTATCAGTGATTTTGAATACCAGACAGCTGTGAACAATTTGCTTTCAGCTAAAGCAAGCCTGGCTCAGGCTGAAGCTGCTTATGCCGCTGCAAAACAGAATTTAGGTTTCTGTACAGTAACTAGTCCTTCAGACGGAGTAATTGGTACTTTCCCGTATCGTGTTGGTGCATTGGTTGGTCCTTCTGTAGCAGAACCTTTGACAACAGTTTCTCAGATTGGAGATATGTACGTATATTTCTCAATGACTGAAAAACAGTTGCTGGCTTTGACTAAAGCTGGTGGCACATTGAAGGAACAGCTAGAAAAAATGCCTGCTGTCAAGTTGCAGTTGTCTGATGGAACAATGTATTCAGAAGAAGGTAAGATTGATGCCGTGAGTGGTGTAATCGACCAGACTACTGGTTCTGTAAGTATGCGTGCAATTTTCCCGAACAAGCAGAATATCCTTCGTAGTGGAGGTATGGCCAACGTGGTATTCCCGTACACTATGAGTGATATTATCTTGATTCCTCAAACTGCTACTCAGGAAATTCAGGACAAGAAGTTTGTGTATGTATTACAGTCTGACAATACTATCAAGCATACAGAAGTACAAGTCTCTAACTTGAATGATGGTAAGCATTACATCGTGACAGGTGGACTGAAGCCAGGGGATAAGATTGTTGTAGAAGGTGTTCAGACATTGAAAAACGGACAAAAGATTACTCCGATTACACAGGCTGAAAAAGAAGCTAAATTCCAGAAGGCGTTACAAGACCAGCGGGATGGTAACATTCAAACAGCTTTTAAATAATAAAAAATGATTCTTATGGTGCTGGGGGAGTGCGTTTGATGAAAATCTCTCAGAACTATAATTATAAATGGTATTTAAAGAATGAAACTAGATAAATTTATTAACCGTCCGGTACTATCAACGGTAATTTCTGTATTGATGGTAATTCTGGGTGTGATTGGTTTGGTTACCTTACCTGTTACACAATATCCGGACATTGCGCCACCTACTGTATCAGTGCGCGCTACTTATACTGGAGCTAACGCACAAACTGTGTTGAACTCCGTAATTGCACCGTTGGAGGACCAGATTAATGGTGTGGAAAACATGATGTATATTCAGTCCAGTGCTTCAAATAATGGTTCCGCCGAAATCAGTGTATATTTTAATCAGGGTACCGACCCGGATATGGCAGCAGTCAACGTGCAGAACCGTGTATCTATGGCACAAGGTCTGTTGCCGGCCGAAGTAACTAAGGTGGGTGTAACTACTCAGAAGCGCCAGAACTCTATGTTGTTGATTTTCTCTATTTATGACGCAGAAGATAAATACAACATTGAATTCTTGGAAAACTACGCTAACATTAACTTGATTCCTGAAATTAAGCGTGTGAAAGGTGTGGGTGATGCGAACGTGATGGGGCAGGACTATTCAATGCGTATCTGGTTAAAGCCGGATATTATGGCTCAGTACAAACTGAATCCGACTGATGTGTCGAATGCATTGGCAGAACAGAATATTGAAGCTGCTCCGGGGCAGTTTGGTGAAAGAGGAAATCAGACTTATCAGTACACCATTCGCTATAAAGGACGTTTGCAGCAGATTGAGGAGTTTGAAAATATCGTAATAAAGGCTTTGCCTAATGGGCAGGTTCTTCGACTGGGCGAAATTGCAAACGTTGAACTGGGCCGTTTGGCTTATACCTTCAATAACAGGGTTAACGGGCATAAATCTGTTACTTGTATTGTGTATCAGATGGCTGGAACAAATGCAACACAGACTATCTCTGATTTGGAGGCTACTTTGGAAAAGGCTCAGGAAACATTGCCTGCTGGTTTGAAAATCAATGTTGCACAGAATGCCAACGACTTCTTGTTCGCTTCTATTCATGAGGTTATCAAGACGTTGATAGAGGCCTTTATTCTGGTGTTTATCGTAGTATATGTGTTCTTGCAGGATTTCCGTTCTACATTGATTCCGGCTATTGCCATTCCGGTGGCTTTGATTGCTACCTTCTTCGTTTTGAAACTGATTGGATTTAGTGTGAACTTGTTGACACTTTCGGCCATGGTGCTTGCCATTGCAATTGTGGTCGACGATGCCATTGTGGTGGTGGAAGGTGTACATGCAAAACTGGATCAGGGCTACAAATCATCTCGTGAGGCTTCCATTGATGCCATGAGTGAATTGGGAGGAGCTATCGTGTCTATTACTTTGGTCATGATGTCAGTGTTCGTTCCTGTAAGTTTTATGGGAGGTACGGCTGGTACATTCTACCGTCAGTTTGGTTTGACCATGGCTATTGCTATCGGATTCTCGGCATTGAACGCATTGACACTTTCTCCGGCATTGTGTGCTATTTTCTTGAAACCTCACACTGGTGAACATGGTGACAAGAAGAAAATGTCTTTGATAGACCGTTTCCATACTTCATTCAATACGGCGTATGATTCATTGCTGAAGAGTTATAAAAAACGCGTGGTATTCTTCATTCATAAAAAATGGTTATCATTTGGTCTGGTGGCCGCTTCTATTGTACTGTTGGTATTTTTTATGAAGATTACTCCGACAGGTATGGTGCCTAATGAAGATACAGGTACAATCATGGGAGCAGTGACACTGCCTCCTGGTACTTCTCAGGAACGTGCTATGGAAGTGTTGGCCAAAGTTGACAGCCTGGTGGCTGCAGACCCGGCAGTTGAATCACGTACGGTGATTTCTGGTTTCGGATTTATCGGTGGTCAGGGTCCGTCTTACGGTTCTGTCATTATTAAGTTGAAAGACTGGGAAGAACGTTCTACCATGCAAAATTCGGATATGGTGGTGGCTACCTTGTTCATGCGTGCCCAGAAAATTATCAAAGATGCACAGGTATTGTTTTTTGCACCCCCGATGATTCCGGGTTATTCAATGTCAAGTGATATTGAGTTGAACATGCAGGATAAGACAGGTGGTGACTTGAACCACTTCTTTGAAGTTGTCAATAATTATATTGCCGCATTGGAGCAGCGTCCGGAAATCAGCCGTGCACAGACAACTTTCAACCCGACTTTCCCTCAGTATCAGTTGGATATTGATGCGGCAGCATGTAAAAAGGCTGGTATTAGCCCGAGTGACATTCTGGTAACCATGCAAGGATATTACGGAGGTTTGTATGCCTCTAACTTCAACCGTTTCGGTAAGATGTACCGTGTAATGATTCAGGCTGAACCGGATGCAACTAAGAACTTGGAATCTCTGAATAGTATTAAAGTGCGTGGTAGCAACGGAGAAATGGCACCGATTACCCAGTTCGTATCAATGAAGAAGGTATACGGCCCTGATGTGATCAGCCGTTTCAACTTGTACACTTCTATCAAGGTAATGGTAGCTCCGGGTTCAGGATATACTTCAGGACAGGCCTTGCAGGCTATTGCAGAAGTTGCTAAAGAGAACCTGCCAACCGGATTCGGATATGAGTTGGGAGGTATGGCTCGTGAGGAGGCACAAACTAGCGGAAGTTCTACCGGTATTATCTTTATTCTCTGCTTCGTCTTCGTATACCTGTTGCTGAGTGCACAGTATGAAAGTTATATCCTACCATTGTCTGTGTTGCTTTCTATTCCGTTCGGTTTGTTGGGTAGTTTCTTGTTTGTGAACGGATTTGCGGCATTGGGACGTATACCTGCCTTGAAAATGATTTTAGGATCCATGTCTAATGACATTTATATGCAGATTGCCTTGATTATGTTGATGGGTCTTTTGGCTAAGAATGCTATCTTGATTGTAGAGTTTGCGCTCGATCGTCGTAAGCAGGGTATGAGTATTTCATGGGCCGCAGTATTAGGAGCTGCAGCTCGTTTGCGTCCTATTTTGATGACCTCTTTGGCTATGATTGTCGGTTTGATTCCGTTGATGCTTGCCATGGGGGTAGGTGCTCACGGTAACCGTACGTTGGGAGCTTCTACAATTGGTGGTATGTTGATTGGTATGATTCTGCAAATCTTCATCGTACCGGTGTTGTTCGTAGTATTCCAGTGGTTGCAGGAGAAAATCAAACCGATGGAATGGGATAGCTTGGATGAAAGTGAGGTTGCATCCGAAATTGAACAGTATTCTCCTAATACGCATAAATAAGATTGATAATGAAAAAACAGATAATAGGAATGATGTGTCTGGCTGCCATGATGAGCAGTTGCCACATTTACAAAGCTTATGACCGTCCGGAAACGATAGATGCCTCAGGCGTCTATCGTGACCCGGCTTCGGCAACCGATACACTGGCTGCCGATACGGCTAATATGGGAAATTTGCCTTGGAAAGAAATTTTCCGTGATGCCAAACTGCAGGCCTTGATTGAGGAAGGATTGGCTAATAATGTAGATATGCAGGCTGCTGCGCTCCGTGTACAGGAAGCGAAAGTGATGCTGACTGCAGCTAAATTATCTTATTTGCCTTCTATTAATCTGGCTCCACAAGGCTCTACAACCAGCATGGGAGGTGGAAACTATGTAAAGGCATACCAGCTTCCAGTGTCTGCCAGCTGGGAAATTGACTTGTTCGGAAAGATTCTGAATACCAAACGTGGTCAGAAAGTTGCCTACGAACAGAGCCAGTATGCAGAACAGGCTGTACGTTCACAAATTATTTGTGGTATAGCTAACGTGTACTATTCTTTGCTGATGCTCGACCGTCAGGTAGAAATTACGACTGAAACGGCTGCTATCTATAAAGAAAACGTACGAGTAATGGAAGCCATGAAAATTGCCGGTATGACAACCGAAGCTGCTGTAGCACAGATGCGTGCTGCCAGCCATCAGGTAGAGGCTTCATTGATGGATTTGAAACGTCAGGTGCGTGAAACAGAAAATTCATTAGCTGTGCTGTTGGCTAAGGCTCCTCAGACTATCGAACGCAGTACATTGGACGAACAGGTTATGCCGGAAGAACTGGCTGCGGGCGTACCGATGCAGTTGCTGGAAAACCGTCCGGACGTGAAGATGGCTGAAATGATGCTTGCTGCGGCTTATTATACAACTAATTCCGCACGTGCAGCATTCTATCCGGGCTTGAACATTACAGGTCTGGCTGGATGGACAAACGGCTCAGGTGTTACAGTGGCTAATCCGGGTGAATTTATGTTGCAGGCTTTGGCTTCATTGGCTCAGCCTATTTTCAATAACGGTAAGCTGATTGCTAACCTGAAGGTTTCAAAAGCAGAAGAAAAGATTGCTCAAATGAATTATCAGCAGACTATCCTGGAAGCTGGTAAGGAAGTGAGCGATGCTTTGTATCTGTTCGATACACAGAATAAGAAACTGGTGGAAGACCGTGGACAGGTAGAACAGTTGGATAAGGCGGTGACTTATACCAAAGCCTTGTTCCAAAGTGGAGGTGCCACTTATCTGGAAATCCTGACTGCACAGCAGAATCTGTTGAGCGCACAGCTGTCAGAGGTAGCTGATAATTTCCAGCGTATGCAAGCTGTCATCAACTTGTACAGTGCGTTGGGAGGAGGAAGAAATTGATTAACCTTAAAATGAGAAAACTATGATAAGTCCTTTAGCTTATGTAGATCCGTCAGCCAAATTGGGTAAGAACGTGACGGTTCATCCATTTGCCTATATCGACAAGAATGTAGAGATAGGCGATGATAACGTGATTATGCCCTATGCCAGTCTGATGAGCGGCACACGTATGGGAAATGGAAATACAGTTTATCAGGGAGCTGTTGTGGCAGCAGTTCCCCAGGATTTTGCCTTTACAGGTGAAGAAACACTGGCTATTATCGGCAATAACAATGTGATTCGTGAAAATGCCGTGATTATTCGCGGTACACATACTTCACATGCTACGAAAGTGGGTAATGGCAACTTCATCATGAGTGGGGCCCGTCTTTCTCATGATGTGGAAGTGGGTAACCGTTGCATTATCGGTAACGGTTCACAGGTTTCAGGCAACTGTATTATCTATGACAATGCCATCCTTACTTCCAATGTGCTGATGCAGGGAAATACACGCCTGGGAAGTTTCTCAGTAGTGCAGGGTGGATGCCGTTTCATCAAGGACATTCCTCCATATATTGTAGCAGCCCATGAACCGATTGCATTCTATAGCATCAATACAAAGGTGCTGGAGTATACCGGTTTTTCTGAAACCATTATCAAACACATTGCACAAGCATATCGTATCCTTTATAAGGCCAATACTTCTTTGCATGATGCATTGGGACGTATTCGTGAACAGATTCCTAACGGACCGGAAATTGAAAACATTATCCAGTTTGTGGAAACTTCAAAATTAGGAATTATTCATTGATATAGATAATGGCAGGGCGAAGAAAGGAAAACGACCGTGAAGAGTTAAAGTTGCGCGTGGTGGAAACAGCTTCCAAGTCTTTTATGACTTTGGGGATTAAGGCTGTGCACATGGACGATATAGCAAGTTCACTTTCTATATCCAAGCGTACACTTTATGAGTTGTTTGGAGATAAAGAAGAACTTCTGCTGGAAGTTTTCCGTTTCTATCGTCGTTGTATGAATGAGTATATGCAAGAGATTGCTTCCAGCGCGAACAATGTGCTGGAAGTAATCCTTACATTTTATGAGCGTAAGTTCAATGAGTTATGTACGGTAAACCCTTTGTTTTTTCGTGACTTGCGCAGATATTCCAAGGTGTTGGAGTATATACACGATGACCGTCGCAGGGGAGATGCTGATGCGCTGGCCTATTTTCAAAAGGGGGTAGAGCAAGGTATTTTTCGTAGCGATATTAATTTTCAGATTATAAATCAGGCCATGGCTATGCAGATGGACTTGTTGATTTATTCAGACATTACAGACCATTATCCGCTGGCCGAAATCTATAGCGAAATCACTATCTTACACATGCGGGGGATTACCACAGAAAAAGGTTACCGCATGGTCGATGATTTTTTGAAGAATATTCGAGAAAAGCATATCGGATATTAAAATTCCTCTATCTTTGATTCCTTGAACATAGGATACGGTCCGGCAATATCTGTACTTAAAAGCAAGCTTTTGGCTTGGTATTGCTCCCACCTTTCACTATCTTTGCACCCGGTTTTAGAGGAAAGTTCATGAAGAATAAATTGTTATACACTTTTCTGTTCACCCTTTTGGTGGTGGCAGGTCTGTTTGCCATGCATTTTTTGCCGTCTGTTTCTTTTCGTGGCGAACCTTTGAGAAGGGTTGATTTGCTTTCAGACATTCGTATAAAGAAGGAAGTAGTAGAACCTATGGATTCTGATACCTTGGTGTTGCCGCCTCCCGTAAAGCCCGCTTTTGTGGATACCTGCAAGAGTGGAATGGTCTGCATTGAAGAATATGCTGATTCTGCAGGGCGTGGAATGAAGTATTTCTATGAAACTTTGGGAAAGGTTTCTTCTTTAGGTCGCCCGGTACGCATTGCCTATTTCGGAGATTCATTTATTGAGGCCGACATCTTGACCGGTGATTTGCGTGAAATGTTGCAGAAACGCTTTGGCGGATGCGGGGTGGGTTATGTGCCCATCACAACGAAAATAGCTGGTTTCCGCCCTACGGTACATCATTCGTTTGGTGGATGGGGCAGTCACTCCATTACGGATTCCACGTATTTCGACCGTTCTCGTCAGGACATTTCCAATCATTATTTTATTCCTTCTTCGGGAGCTTATGTCAGCCTGAAAGGTGAGAAACGTTTCTTGTCCCATATTGACACCTGCGAAGTGTCTACCTGCTATTTTCTGACTTCCGATTCGTTACGGCTGACTGCATCCGTCAATGGGGGAGAGGCACAGCCATTCTCTGTAGATGGAAAAGATGAATTACAAGCTGTGTCTGTGAACGGACGTATCGGCTCTGTGCGCTGGAAAGTGGAACAACTGGATTCTACGGCTTTGTTCTATGCCGTGACGATGGATCCGCGTCAAGGTGTGGTAGTCGATAACTTCAGTACCCGCGGAAGTAGCGGACAGCAGTTGGGTAATATTCCGATGTCGATACTTCGCCAGTACAACCGTTTGCGTACATACGATTTGATTGTGTTGCAGTACGGGCTGAATGTAGCTTCAGACAAGGTAATGAACTATACCTATTACAAGGATGCGATGAAACCTATAGTGGAGCGTTTGAAAACTGCCTTTCCAGAGGCTTCTGTCCTGATTGTCGGTGTGGGAGATAGAGAAAACAAGGATGAAAACGGCGAATTGCGTACCATGCCGGGTGTGAAGCGTCTGATTCGTTACCAGCAGGCACTTGCGGCAGAAACGGGGGTGGTATTCTGGAATATGTTCGAAGCCATGGGAGGCGAAGGTAGTATGGTAGAGATGGTGAACCACAAGCCTCAGATGGCCAATTATGATTATACTCACATCAATTTCAGGGGAGGAAAGCACATTGCCGGACTTCTGTTTGAGACCTTGATGTACGGCAAGGAACAGTACGAAAAACGAAAAGCTTATGAAATGGAGTGAGATACGTTTTTGGGGGATACTCTTCGGGTTCCTTTTGGGAGCATTGCCGCTTTTAGCGCAGGATGCTTTGCCGGAGAAATCGCGTCCTGACCGTCATTCCGGACATGTGTCCGACAGCGAGGCCATGCAGCAGCTGATGCGTTTTGTGGAAGTCAGCAATCCGATGCCAGCCAGCTTTAAGGGAGCAACTGAAAATACGATTATAGACCCAACGCATGAACTGGAGCCTTTCTGGCAGAAACTTTCCGTGCTCGACCGACCGTTACGTATCGTGCACATTGGCGATTCTCATGTGCGGGGGCATGTGTATCCTTATATTGTACGGCGTCAGCTGGAAGACGATTTCGGACGGGAAGCTGTGCTCGATATGCAGGTGAGTTACCGTACTTCGGGACTGGCGCAGGAAACGGGAGCCGCAGGGATTGTATATCACATCGTAGGAGTAAACGGAGCGACTTGTGCTTCTTTTGCTACCCCTGAGAACATTCGTCAGATTATCGAACTGAATCCGGACTTGGTTATTCTTTCGTTCGGCACCAATGAAGCGCATGGTCGCCGTTATTCTTCGGCGGAGCATCTGGCGCAGATGGACAATCTGTTGGGAGAACTGAAGAAAGGATGTCCGCAGGCGGTATATCTGCTGACTACTCCTCCCGGAGCCTATGTCCGCAATGGCCGACGGGGTGCAAGAGTAATCAATCCTCGCACGAAATTAGTGGTAAAGACAGAACTGGATTATGCGGCTTCACGGGAACTCGCTGTATGGGATATGTATCACGTGGTAGGAGGTGAACGTTATGCTTGTCTGAACTGGAGTAACGGAAACTATTTCCAGCGTGACAAGATTCATTTTACACAGGACGGATATATTTTGCAGGGATTATTATTACACGAAGCGATTATCAAATCATACAACAATTATGTGGAAACTCAACTGGACGGAACTTGGAATTGACTGGGACAGATTTAAGGATGTGCTGACGTACGATGCGTCGCAACCGATGATTTTCAGCAGTGGCTTCTTCTTGCTGCTTTTTCTCGGATTCAGCCTGATTTACCTGATTTTGCAGAAAAAGACTACGGCGCGTCTGCTGTTTGTTACCTTGTTTTCTTATTATTTCTATTATAAGAGCAGCGGGTTTTATTTCTTTCTGTTAGGCATTGTCACGGTGTCCGACTTCTTGCTGGCTCGCAGGATGGAGCTGACCGTACAGCCTTGGAAACGGAAACTGTTGGTAGTATGCAGTTTGTGCATCAATCTCGGATTACTTTGTTATTTCAAGTACACCAATTTCTTTTATGAGATGCTGGCTCTGTTGTGGCACGGGCAGTTCGAACCGCTGGACATATTCCTTCCGGTGGGAATTTCCTTCTTTACCTTCCAGTCGCTGAGTTATACCATCGACGTGTATCGTCGTGACCTGAAACCGTTGACTAACTTGCTGGATTACGTGTTCTATGTGTCGTTCTTTCCACAGTTGGTGGCAGGGCCCATCGTGCGTGCACGTGACTTTATCCCGCAAATCCGTCAGCCCTTGTTTGTATCATCTGAAATGTTCGGGCAAGGCATCTTCTTCATTGTAAGCGGCTTGTTCAAGAAAGCGGTGATTTCAGACTATATCAGTGTGAACTTTGTAGAACGTATTTTCGATAATCCGGGGTTGTATTCCGGGTTGGAAAACCTGTTTGGTTGATATCAGGCTTTATCATAAGTGTCATGAAAATACCTGTGCCGGACGGCGATACCCAGCTGCGGCCGCGGCGCCCCTTGCCTGACTCCTGCTTGTCCGCTACAACTAAGGTGCCGCTCGGATAGCCTTTTTCGGCAAGCTCCTGAGCCTTGATGTTGGTGGAGTCTATTGTATCAAAATACAGCACTTCCTTTGCCACCCAGTCTGTGTGCATGAGGCTTTTTATCTCCGCCTCTGTCATCAGATCCGGTGCTGCCATGAGCTTGTAGCCCTTATTCTGTTGTGCCTCTATCTCATATCCGGCTTCCTTTAGCTGGTTTATGGCCTTCCACACGGCTGTGCGCGATACTCCAAACCGGTTGCATAGCTCCTGCCCTGAAATATAGCCGTCAGCGCTGCGTAGAAGTCTAAGTATTTCTTCCTTCATACTTTATTCCTTAGCTTTCCGTCAATCTTTTGTTGCGGTCATTGCTTGCCGTACTAGTCAGCAAGTGTTGCACGCATGATAGCCTTGATTGAGTGCATACGGTTCTCTGCCTCATCAAATACCACTGAGCGCTCTGACTCAAATACCTCGTCTGTCACCTCAAGCTCGCTCAGTCCAAACTTCTCATAGACCTGCTTGCCGATTGTGGTCTTTAAATCATGGAATGCAGGCAGACAGTGCATAAAGATTGCGCTATCTTTTGCATTTTCAAATGCTTTTGCATTTACCTGATATGGCTTTAAGTCGTTAATTCTCTCTGCCCATACCTCTTCCGGTTCTCCCATTGATACCCATACATCTGTGTAAATAACATCTGCGTCCTTTGTGCCCTCTGCCACATCCTCTGTGAGTGTGATTGATGCGCCGGTTGTTTCTGCAACGTCCTTACAGTATTTTACAAGCTCATCATTTGGGAAATATTTCTTGTTTGTGCATGCCACGAAGTCCATGCCAAGCTTTGCACATGTGACCATGAGTGAATTGCCCATGTTGTAACCGCGCATTGAAATGCGCGGCACAGAACAGGCAGACCGCG
>OKRY01000571.1_pt1 | contig 29508 bp, 17 predicted proteins | sample 1601121 | NCBI WGS metagenome assembly OKRY01 (sample SAMEA3541546, study PRJEB24748) | human gut metagenome | biome: human gut; feature: human-associated habitat; material: faeces | place: China | collected 2012
TGAAGCGCGACGAGGAGAACCCAACCCAGCAGATCACGTACGCGAACCGTCTGCCCGACGATCTGAGCGGCCGTCAGTGCTTCCTGATCGACCCGATGCTCGCCACTGGCGGCACGCTGGTCGCAGCAACACATTACCTGGCCGAGCGCGGCGCAAAGGATGTTACCGCCGTGTGCATTCTGGGCGCTCCGGAAGGCCTGAAGTTCGTTGAGGAGAACCTCGACCCATCCATTAAGTTCAAGCTGGTGCTGTGCGCCGTCGACGAGAAGCTCAACGACAAGTGCTACATCGTGCCAGGCTTGGGCGATGCCGGCGACCGTCTATATGGCGTGATCGACTGACCGCATCAGAGCTCAACCGAATCAACCCAATCAGTCAATCAAGTAAATCGAATAAAAACGGCCTGCCACAACGCAAATCATGCGGCGGCAGGCCGAAATCATATGTAAAACCTCTACTGCTCGTCGGGGACGAACGCCTCGAAAATATGATGGTCGAACCAGTCATCGCACTGGGCGAGCTCGTCGCGGCTGCGCACCGTCCACGACACGGGAACGGCACCCATGAAACGAGCCAACCGTACCTGCGGACTGTTGCCGCCATGCCAATCGTAGGCGACGAAATCAGGGCGGGAAATCCAGTCGAAAATCAGCGCACCGGCCGCATATTCCTTGGCGAGCGCAGCAGGATCAGACGGCTTCTCCTCCCCCTGCGGCCACCAGGAAAGCTGGCCACGGCACACTTCCGGACGGTTCTCCTTATACCAGTTGACGGCTGCCGGATTGAACGATTCGATCACATACGCGCCGGAATAGGCCTGCAGCAGCGCGTCGCCCTTTTCCATGAGCTCGACATCGCGCGAACCCCACTTGGAATTGTCGTCGAACTTGTATTCGACGATCAGCGGCACACGGCCCGCCACTACCTTGAGCACGTCGGCGAACAGTGGCACATGCTGGAAATACCCTTCCGGAGCGCTGTCAGGTGTGGTGACCAGCGGCGGATTTTCAAGCGAACCCGGCAACGGCGCTGCCACAGCGGCACCGGGGGCGTCGGTCGGGAACAGCGGGATGCGGGTCAGCTCATCGTACGTGAGATCGGCGATACGGCGTGGATCTCCGGCGACGCGCATCAGATCGCCGTCATGCACCACCACGATTTCGCCGTCGGCGGTCATCTGCAGGTCAAGCTCGATGCCATAGCCGGCTTCGCAAGCCGCTGCGAATGCCGCAAGCGAGTTCTCCGGAGCGATCGCACCAGTCACGCTGGGGCTGCCATAGCCGGCCTTCATGGCCATGCGACGTGCCAGCGCCACATACTCGCCGCTCTCGTTGGCATACTGCGCGGTCAGACCGGAACCCGCGTCATGCAGGCCACGATGCGCGTACCACACGTCGGGAATGGACGGCACATAGTTGCGGCGCTTGTCGGAGAAGGTACGCGGCGCGATCGCCCACACTGCGGCGCCTGCAGCGACTGCGCTGCCGAGCAGCGCCTTGTTGACGAATGATTTGGACATGGGCTTTCCTCCCTTACGCGGCCGCTCGCGCATTCTCTCGCGTTGGTTCTCACCGTTCGCGGCCATCGAATCTGTCTCTTCTGAGATTAGCCCATAAATCACAAAAACGGCGACCACCTACGCGATCCGCGATCGTATGTCGCCGTCTCAAGCCACCAACAGCCGAGCCATATCTCGACTATATATGGCAGATTTTGAGTCTCGTCACGAGGCATCTCACTTATATATGGCAGACTGGAGTCAGAAAACATGCGTTTTCATACCCCCCTATATGGCTTTTTAGCGAAGTCTTCTGCCATATATAGGCGAGATGCTTCCTGACAGACCCGCAAATCTGCCATACATAGGCGAGTTATGAGCAAAATGGGGTCCGATGACGTCCGAGTTCACACAAACGTAGGGGTCGGGCCCCAAAGGTCGGCGGCTGAATACGTGTGCTTGATCGTAGGCTTGGCCACTGAGCCGTGAAGAGGAAAGCCCAATGGGCTTTCCTCAGGCGAAGTGAGCGGCTTGCCGCGAAGACCGCGTAGCGGTACCTTGAGTGCGTCGAGCACACATATTCAGTCCAGAGGCCGAGGCTGAGAACTTACCACTTTTATATTGGATTCAGTTACGCAGCTTGCCCCGCTTGGCTACGAAGATGCAGCACCCCGCCGTGGCCAGCACCGTCATGGCAATGACGATTGCCGTAGTAGCGACGCCTGTAGAGCTTAGCTTCTTCTTACGTTGAGACTGAGATTGCTGTGATGATTGCGGTTTCGCGGAAGGCTTGGCATTATTACCGTCCTGCTTGCTGTTGTTATTGTTATCCGGAGTCGGCTTTGGAGTTGGCGTTGGTTCCGGCTCGGGCTCAGGCGTCGGATCGGGGGTCGGGTCCGGAGTCGGTTCAGGTGCATGAACCTGCCATTCGGCGGCAGCCGGCGATGCACTGCCGGATTGAATCACCATGCGCAGCTTAGTGGTCTTCACCGCGTCAGTCCAGGTTGCCTCGCTCCATCCGCCGTTATCGGTACCGTAAGCGCCGGGAGCATTGGTGACCAATGTATATGTGGCATCGGGAATATCCACAAACGCATTCGTTTCAGCATCCCAATACTGCAGTTTCCACGACGCCGGCATTCCCAAGCCCCCTCCATCGGAGGTGAATTGCACACGGCTGGAATCGATGGTGACTTCGCGATCCCATTCGTAGTCGAGCTTCATTTCACCGGTATTCGGCCACGTACCCCAAATGCAGGCGTTATCAACCGTGCAATCGCCCGGAATGGTTTTGCCGTCGTTAAGCGCGGCAACACCAGCTGTCCAAGAAGACGCTTTTTTGTCCACGTCAGTAGCAACGGCATCTTGCTCGATATAGCCGGCCAACGGCACCGACGTATCGGATGGAATATCTTTGACGCCCGCAGCCGACATATTGCCAGCAATGTCCGAAGCCCGATAGCTCACCGTTTCGCGCTTCGACGAAGAAGCAGTAATCGCCGCGCCTTCTTCATATTGCTGCCATTCGCCGTTTCCAACCCGGTATTCCACCGTTTTCACACCGGATCCAGCACCATCTGAGGCGGTCAATGTCATAGTGCGGGAAACCGTATCTACCGAGGCGGTTACCGTAGGAGCCGTAGCATCCACACGCGCTTCCGCAGCAGCGATTTCGCTCACATTGCCGGCCGCATCAGTGGCACGCGCACGCACACTCACTATACCCTCGCCAGTCACAGCCTGTACCGCAGTGTTCACATTCGTTCCGACGGTCACCCATGCGCCATCCCCGACCGCAAGTTCGAGTTTTGCGATCGGCGCAGCCGCATTGTCGGAAGCCGTAATAAGAGCGATCGGTGAAGTGACCAGCCAACCATCATTGCCAGCCGTGCCAGCCAATGCCACACGCACGGCAGGAGCAATGGTATCAGCCGGTTTTACGTAATCGTCGGAAACATGTACGGTCACGGCTACGTTGCCGGCTGTCAGATCATCAGCCTGCTGCTTGGTTTCAATGCCAGCAACCACACCTTGCACGGTGAACTCACCCGCCTGCGCATACGAAGAAGCAGACACCGTGCGCCACAAAACCGGAGTTTCCACTGTTTCCGAGCCGTACGCGACTTTCACCGTGTTCGACAATTCCGGCGCGTCTCCGGTCTTGGCGTAGACGTCGGCTGGCTGTTCAGCCACAACTGCTCCCTGTTGCGCGTATACTTCCCATTCAGGAACGCCAACGGAAGCATAGCCCCCGTCAACGGCTTGCGCGGTCATGTCAAGTTTGAGCGCAGTGGTGGTCACTGCGTCGAATGTCACTTCATTAGGCGCGTTCTTGCCTGTATCCACGCCGTATTCGCTGGAATTGGGCACGTCCTTCCAGGAACCGTCTGCGTCAAGATATTGCAGTTTCCATGAGGCAGGGGCACGCAATGCGTTCGCATCGGTATCGAACCAGACTTTCGATCCATTCACACGTACAGCGCCATTCCACTGGTAGATCAGTGAATCGGAGGATTGTGTTTGTGGCATCTTTCGATAGTTCGTCCAATGGTTCGGCGGTACTACAGCAGTTTCCAGCACTCGCCCGTCGTTCACGGAACCCTTGTAGGCGGGTGTTTCGGTGTAGGTCGCGTCCACTGACGCATAGGGGGCCACGTTGCGTGAGGGTTGCAACCGTTCGGCTTTGGTCGGATGCGAAACGGCGTTCATGCGCCCGCCATTCCACGTCACTTCATCGATGCAGACTGCACGGCGGAAGTCAGTACCACCAGTCTTGTCTCCAGTGTGGTAGGTGACCCACCATTTGCCGCCGAATCGTTGAATCGACGGATGCATGGTGGTGGACGATCCCGATTCGACGATTACGCCTTGGTACGTCCACGGCCCAAGAGGGCTTGCCGACGTGGAGTATTGCACGCACGCCTGATAGTTGGATTCCACGCAGGTCGCCACTCCCGACCCGGGTTTGCCACCGTCGTACACGTTGTAGTAGGTGTCTCCTTCACGGAACACCCATGCCGCCTCAAAGAAGCCTTTGGGCCCGTTGGCATAAGCGCCGCCGTTGTTGCCCAAGGTCAGCGACGCGTTCACTTGGTTCGCATAGTCGCTGCCAAGCACGTCTTTGCTGGCATCGTAGTCGGGTATGTTGGCGAGCGCGTCGGCGTCACGCATATTGTAGATTTTCGGCGCTCCGTCCGCCGTTCCGTCCATGGTTTCCACGGCAACATATGAGGTGCGGCCAGTGTTGGCGTCCCGCTGCATTTTTACGGCGAGTTCGCTGTTGAAGGTGCCGAAGTGCAGATATCCGGTACCGTCATTGTCCACGAAGAATGCGGGATCGATGGTTTCGATTTGCGTCTGCATGGTAGTCAGCAACGGCGCTCCGATGGCGTCGACCCATGGTCCGAGGGGGCTTTTTGATTTGGCCACGCCGATGGAGAACGGGTCGGCTCCCACGGCTGCGTTCTTGTCTTTGACTGGCACGTAGTAGTAAAACCAGTCGTCGGCCGTGTCTGCGGTGCCAGCATCGTCGACTACTACTTGTCCTGCGTAGGCTCCGTCGCCGGTTGCCCAGTCGAACAGGTCGGCTTTGGCGATGGTCTTGTAGTGCGTCCATTTGCCGGATTCCGGATTGTCGGTTACGTAGACGCCCCAGTCTTTCATATTGAAGGACCCGTAGGTTGGTTCGGCCTCGTCGTGTCCGGTGAATACGAAGAGTTTGCCATCGTATTCAAGGGTGGATGCGTCTGCGGAATAGTAGTTTTGCGACAAGTCGTTGGGGGTATTGGTTCCTTCGTTCTGCCCGATGGGGTTGCGAAGGGTTGCCGGCAACGCACTGTTGTCGATTTGTGTGACGGTGACGTCGGGATTGCCGACCGGCAGATCGTTGTAGGCGTGTCCGGCGACGCTGGGCGCGGTACTTGCGTCGGCCGCGTTGGCTGTCTGCATGGTTGCGATTGCTCCCGTGCATAAGGTGGCTGCGGCTGCGATGCCTGCCACCAGCGTCTTCATCGACGCATGTGAGATGTGCGAAAAGCTCATGAATATTCCTGTTTTCACGATTGGATATTGAAAAGTCCTCTTACGGATTGCTTAGGTTACGTTGGTATTCCTCGTGCGATCCGTAAGAGGACTTGAGCAATTGCTAGCGCTAGTCGCGGTTGCGGCGCGTCAGCATGATGGCGGCTCCCGTCAGCAGGACGATCATTCCTACGACGGCGATGCCGATGACATTGCTGCCGGTGCTGCTGATTGCGGCACTGACTTCAGACTTGGAAACCGGCTTGTTTCCAGGCTTGGCATTCGGCTTGGGGTCGGTCTTGTCGTCGTCCGGCTTCGGTGCTGGCTTGAGTTCAAGTCCGGCGATGGCCTCGGTCAGCTGCTTGACTGCGGCATCCGCATCAGCTTGGGTGGCGTTCTCATCGTTCAGCACCTTGGAGGCGGCATCCACTGCTTCAGCCAACTTCTTGGCGCTGGCTTCGGTGTAGAGGTCACCGCTGACGCCCTGTGCCTGGTCAAGAACCGTCTTCAACTCAGTGGTGTCGGCTTTCTTCACCAGTGTCTGCTGGGCTTCTTCAAGCTGCTTGATGGCCGCATCCACCTGATCCTGGGTGGCGCTCTCGTCCGCATACACCTTTTGAGCGTTACCCATGGCTTCGGAGAATGCCTTCCAGCTGTTCGGCGTGAAATTAGCTTGTTGCACGGAACCGGCTGCGTTGATGGTGGATTCGAGCCTGCTCTTGTCCACGCTTGGTTCCGGATCAGGGGTTGGATCCGGGTCAGGAGTCGGTTCCGGATCAGGAGTGCTTTCCGCAGCATGCACGCCCCACTCGGCAACCGCCAGACCGAAGGTGACGCCCTCGGCGGTCGGCGGATCAAGCACCAAGCGCAACGACGTGGTCTTCACCGGAGTGAACGTGGCCACGCTCCAGCCTTGAGCATCGTCAGAGGCACGTGAGGCCGGGGAATTACGCACGGTGGAGTATTGCGCATTCTCCACATCCTTCCATATACCATCAGAAGCCAAGTACTGAATCTTCCAGCTGTCCGGAACATCCAAACCACCCTTGGCATCATTACGCTCCGCGAAGTTGGCCCAGAACTGCACACGGCTGGAATCGACGGTGGCTTCCTTGCTCCAGGTGTACTGCGCGTACATGCCAGCGGAAGCTTGGCCCCAGCTGCCCCACACGCGGCCATTCACATCGGCGTCATCATCAGACGGCCACGTATCGTCAACCAGCACACCATCGTTGAGCTTGCCGGAAGCCGGAGACCAGCTCGCCTCGGCACTCACCGTGGTGTCAATGGCCCTGCCTTCAATCCAACCAGTCAACGGAGTATCGGGCTCCGGCTTGGGATCCGGCGTCGGCTCAGGATCAGGATCGGCACCACCATTCGGATCGGCGACCACATGCACTGTAATCTTGGCCTGCGAGCTTGAACCCTCAGCCGTGCCGGACACCTCATAATCGCCGATGGTGTCCAACTTGACGCCGGCAACACTTGCCTCATCCCACATAACCGTGCGATCGTCAAGCATGCCGTTGGGGAATCGCACCGGAACCACAGACGGCAAAGCCACCGACTTGGAATTCTGGTACACCGTCTGTTCGATCGGCTGAGCCGCACCAGCAGTCTGAGACTGCGCGTCGGAACGCACGCCAATAGTGGCCTTGGTTCCAGCGAGCGCGCCAATAACCGTTCCGGAAACCGCAAACTCGCTATCGGAAGCAAGCTGATCGTCAGTGATGGCATCCCACGCAACACTCAAGTCACGACGGGAACCGTCCGTATAGCTGGCACTCACCGTCTTCGGCAGATTCACATCGGCAGCCTTGCTGCCAGTCTGCACCATACGATTCACGCCATCCACGCTCACCGGATCAAGCGCATACGCCTCAAATTCGGTAGCACCAACAATGGCACCCTTCGGGAACAGCACACGCAACTTGTTCGTCTCCACCGTTTCGGCAAAACGAACCTCATTGCCTTCACCCTGCATCGTGGTATAAGACTGGCCGGCGGCAAGCTTCACATCCTGCCAATCGCCATTCTCATCCGCATACTGCAACTTCCACGACTTGACCATCGGCACACCGCCACCGTCAGTCCAGAAGAACAGCTTCGCCTTCTTCAACGGAACAGTGCCATCCCAGGCAAGCTGCAGCCACGGCTCGGTACCGGTATTGTCACCCCAATTATTCCAGGTCTCATTCGGAGTATTGGTATACAACACCTGACCGTCGATAACCTTCTTGGCATTGTCCTTCGCCTGATATGGATTGGTGAAGCTGGCGCTCGCAGTGGACTGTGAAGCCACATTCACCGTGCCGTCGGAAGGAATGCCGTGAACGGTGACTTCCTTGAAACCGGTCTTCTCACCGTCGAATGCGGTGAGTTTGAGCACATAGTCACCCTCACGGTTGAACGTGACCGTAGTGTTGGCAGCGGTTGCGTCGACGAACTTCGCTTCGCCGTTTTCAGGGCCAGACACCTGCTCCCATGTGGTGGTGAGCGTGTCAGACGGCAGGCCGTCGTCCTTCACCGTGCCCACCAGCTGCGCACCGGACGAGGTGCTGCTGGCAATGTAGGCGTCAACGCTTGGCGCCTGGTTCGTAGGTTCGCCTTCCGGCACAATGTCGGTTTCGTAGGCCTGAATCTCCTTCAAGCCAATGGCCTGACCTGCTTGCGGAGTGAAGGTGGCACGAATGGCTTTGGCCACGACCTTGGAGAACTGCACGCGGTTGTAGTTGGCTCCCGCGTAAGTAGGCGTACGCACCTGGTTCGGCAGGACATGCCATGCGCCGGCCTCATCCTGATATTCAAGCGTGTACACCGACGGCTCACTGTAGCCGGCAATCGTCTGGCTGGACGAGGTCTGGTAGAAGTACAAACGCACGTCGTCGATGTTCTGCACGCCGTTCTTGAACGTTACGGTCAGCGAATCCTTGGCGTTCTTGGATCCCTTGGTGCCCCAGAAGGATTCCATCACGTTCTTGCCGTCCACTGCATTGGTTGCCGGGTAGCCCTTGGTTTCGTAAGTGGCTTCCACATCGGCGTCCTTGGCCACGTTGGCCTGGCTCTTGGACGCTTCGTCCACGTTCTGTCCGGACTGCGCGAAGATCTGCGTAACCCTGCTGTTCGATGCGTAGGTCACTTCGTTGGCGTTCGGCATGGTGGCGGTGGTCGCGCCGGTGATCACCGCTCCGGAATCATCGGCAACCTCAACGGTTCCACTGGCCGGATCGTAGATGAGGTGGGCGAGCTTATCGGAGGTGAACACGGCGTTGCCGTCCACATACAGGGTGTATCCCTTCGGAGCGTTGTAGGTGCCGTCGTTGTTCCATACGATCGACAGATCCTGCCCGTGGTAGCTCAGGTTGTTGACGGTGAAGTGGTTCCAACCGGGAATCTCGATCGGATTGAGTTCAATCTTGTTGTCTTCACGCGGAACCATACCTGCCACGTCTTCCACAATCGTCCAGTTGGTGGTGCCAAGCTGGGTGTGGTGAATCCAGGAACGGTAGGTGATCTTTCCACCGTTCTTGCTGGCGTCGGCGTTCTTCTCCGGAATCGTGCTTCCTGCGGAATTATTATCCATATTCCAGAATTCGTTCTGGTCCGGATACTGGTTGTCGCCTCCCTGATAATGCGAGAACGCCACCCAATACAACAGTTTCTTGAACGATTCGTTCGTGATATATCCGTTGTCTGCAGCATTATAATCACGGATTCCCGCAGAATAGATTTGCAGCAGCGGAGTTGCATTGATAATGGAGAAATTGTTTGATCCTGGGAAATTCAGCGCCTTCTTGTCTGCCTGATTCGCGGTGAAGAACGGGAAAATCGGGAATTCGTCGGCATCTTCGAACAAGCGCAACGCACTATCGTAATCATCATTGCCGATCGGCATCAGACCTTCGGAATACGGATAGTAGTTGTTGAGTTCCTTGTATTTCGCGAATTGACCGTCGTTCAGCCACTTGTGCAGCAGCAGTTTGCTGTCGGAATCCCACAGGTTGTCGAGCACATCCTGCTTGATGGCGTCGGCGATCTGCTGCATTTCAGCGGCTTTTTCGGTGTCTCCGGCAGCCTTGTATGCTTGCGCGGCGGCATTGGCGTTGGCCCACATGTTGGCGGAACCGTCGGCACGGTCCATACGCTGGCCGGAACGACCGGGTTCGGAGAACGACACCGCGTCGGCATCGTTGCCGGTCATGGACCACCACGACCAGTCGATCAGATTGTTGCCGTTGCTATTCTGGTTGTCGTTGCTGTCTGGCTCGCTTTGCGAATTGATCAGACCTTTGACATCTTCTGAACCGTAATCACCCAACGCTTCAGCCAATGATGACGGGCCGCCGTGCACCTTGTAGGAGTCCCAACCGGCCTTGGTGATGTACTGCGTGTAGCTGTGGTTCCAATTGGCTGGATCGCCCGGATTGTCGTGGTAGTAGTAATACCCGGACTGGCCTTTCTTGGCTGTCTGCCCGGCCGACACCCAAGTGCCGTACGAGTATTCGGCGTTACGGAACCACTTGGTGTCGTTGATGAACATGCCGGATGTCAGCACGATCTGGTTGTTGTATCCGAGCACGCCTTCGATGGAGGTCGGATACTGGAACGTATTGCCCGGCATATTAGCGTCCAACATGTTGAAACGGCTCAGCCACCAGCGGTAGAACACAGTTTTGTCGATATTGTGTTCCTGGGTTTCCACGTAAGGAATGTTATCGACCCACCACTGGTTGTAGGTGGTCACGGAATCCTTGTAGGAAGCGGCCGGATCGGTGAGATCGCCGTTGAATCGGGCTTCGTATTCCGCGGTGGAGTCCGGCAACTCGTTGGCGATCAGGCCAAGCTGCAGCTTGGTGGTTTGTGGCACGTTCGCTTCCAAGGTGAGGGTGGAAGCGAGTTTGCCGTCCTTTACGGTGAAACCGTTGCCGGAGAACCGTGGATAGATGGTGGTCAGATCGTTCTTCACATTGAAGCGACCGGTCAGTTCAGTGTCGCCGTCATTGCCGTCTTGTGCGAATGGCGAGGCTGCTGTCAGCGTTACGTCACCGCCGGTGGTGCTGGTGATGGTGAAATTCGCGACCATCACATTGGTGTAGGTGATGTACTTGACTTCGGTGACGGTAATGGTCTTGTCGCCGTTGGTGAATTCCGTGGTGAAGTAGCTTGGCGTCTGCTTGCGCTTGTCGGTGTTCTCGCGCAGGGTCTGCTTGGAACCGCCAATGCTTACCTCAACGGTAAAGCCGTCGTTGCCGGTCTGATCCCAGTATGCGACATCTCCTACGAAACCAAGTGCTTCCGGCGTATGCGTGTACATGAATGCGGCACGGCCACGTGAGAACAGGTATTCGTTCTTGTCTGCGCCCGCATAGTTGTAGTCGCCAGCATCGTTGGTGCCGGTACCGTTTGGTGCGGTGCCTGTGCGCGTCAGCATCTTGTCGATCCAGAAGTCGTGTGCGGTGTCGGTTCCGGCACCGTTGGCAACATCCGCATCGAACACCTGCTTGAGGTAGCTTGTCGAGGGATCGAAAGCGACGCCGGTGCCCAGAATCGGGTCGGCGGCCCCCTTGAAACTCGGATACCCCATGGCAGAGTTCGGATTGGCCAGCGCGTCATTGGCGTATGCGGTCGTCACACCGCCAGACAACAGTGTGGCCACTGCCGTCAGCACGCCCAATGACGTGACAATCCCTTTCTTCCTTGTTGATGGTGTCATCAATTCCTCCTACATGGACCATCGTTGGCCCTTGGTTGCCAAGGCTCGTTCCCTGGCATCCAACTTTCTTTCTGTAGGAATGAGAGTCGTGCGATGGACATGAGATTGGAGCGTCCACCGACATTTCAAGAATACATGACGCGAATACGGTTTCGCAAATTTTCTTTCAGTTTTCTCCAATGCTTTTCTAAGTGAACTGCCATACGATGGCTTTTATGCGAAAAGGAAAGTTTTCGCATTTTCCCGTCTTATACTAGGGGCTATGACAAAACCGGCCACCCCATAAGGGGCAGCCGGTCTCTCATTCCAGTCAGCGCGGCGCATTCGGCTCCAATCGATCACGCCGCGCTCACCCGCTTCCCGGCACCATGGCACTCATAGCGCCGGGTAGCAAGTCTTTCTTTTGTTTAGCTGCGCAACCACACGTTCATTTGGCCGAGTTCGCGGTTGGCCCATGCGTAGTAGGGCACCAGCTTGAGCGACGTCCGCTCATCTGAGGCGTCACGCTGAGCGGACATGTACAACGGGGCGTCCACGGCATCCGCAGCCTCACGAACGGCAGGCAACGTCACCGCGTCAACACCTCCAAGCAAATCACTCTCGAAAGTAACCGTGGCATCCGCAGCATCCACGCCATCAGCAAGACGGTACGTCCACAGATCGCCGGCATTATCGGCTTGCTCCGCGCAATAGACGAGCGGACCGCGCATCACCGCAACACGACCTGCATCGCAACGCACATGAGAGTTGGCACGCACCAATCGCACTGCCATATCAAGATCCAGCACCACATGCAATGCAGTTCCCGGAGCAACTGCGAAATATACGAAACCGTTTTCCGGAGCCGTCTTCACAGCAACACCATCGCATGTCAGCGCATAGGAATCAGCCGACCATGTGGGAATACGCACGCCGAAACGTACCGAATCAGCCGCCTCAGCGGGCAATTCCACCATGTACTCAATATGACCGTTCCACGGAAAATCGGAACGCTGCTCCACATGCAACCCGGAATCAAAACTTGCCTGATTCGCAATGAACTGGTGAGCGAGCACCGTGCGACCGCCGTCACGTTCGGTATACACATAACGGTCCACCGACGCGATCAATCGCGCGACATTAGCTGGGCAGCATGCGCAGCCAAACCAATCGACACGATGCGAAAGCACATGATGCCGATCCGGATTGTCCAAACCGTCCGGCGAAGTCTCCAACGCATTCACATAGTAATACTGCTTGCCATCAAGGCTGATGCCCGCGATGGCACCATTGAACAGCTCACGCTCAAGCACGTCGGCATATTCACCATTCGGTTCCAACAGAAGCATTTGGCGGGCAAACATGCTCATCGCCACAGAAGCGCACGTTTCGCCATACATGGTGTCGTTCGGCAGATCGTAATCGTACGTGAACGACTCCCCCACATGTGTGGAACCGATCGCACCCGTTACATACATGCGTTTCGACACGATGTTGTTCCAAAAACGATGCGCCGCATCCAGCAAGCCCTGATCGCCGGTAATACGCGCCACATGTGCGATTCCAGTGCATAAATAGGCCACGCGCACAGCATGGCCGTCAGCGGTCTGCTGCTCGCGCACCGGCTGCGCGGCTTGGAAGTACGTGGGCTTGTAGAATCCCAGATCCCGGAAAATGTAGTCGTTGTCGACAGCGGCGATCTGCTTGGCGTAGAACTGCGGATCCTGACCACGCACGTCGATGAGATACCGCGCCAGATTCAGATAGCGCTCCTCACCGGTCGCATCATACAGCTTCGCCAACGCCAATTCGATTTCCGGATGCCCATCAGCACCGTGGATCTTGCCGTCCTCCGGGCCGAAATTGGCATCGATGCAATCCGCCATACGGCACGCCACGTCAAGCGCCTGCTGGTTACCGGTCACCTCATGATAGGCGACAGCAGCCTCAATATAGTGGCCCATGACATACATTTCATGGCTTTGCTGAATCAGTGTGAAACGCTCACGATGCGCCCATTCACCGGTTTTGATTTGGTACGGAGTGTCCAAATATCCGTCCGATTGTTGCGCACGCGCGATGAGGTCGACGGTTTTATCGCACAGTTCCCGCAATTGCGGATCAGGATGATACGACAGTGCGTAAGCCGCTTCCTCCAACCACTTATATATGTCGGAATCCTGGAAGACCATGCCATGAAATTCACCGGCCTCATCACCGGCTGCGATACGCAGATTCTCCACGGCATGACTTTTATTATCGGCAAGCTGATTGCCAGCCGGATCATCCGGAACTTCAGTGGCAATCTCATCATTCATCACACCCCACTGATAGGGAATGACGGATTCAACGATCTGGTCGCGACGCTGCTTCCAGAAAGGAGAAGTAATAGTTACATTCATGATATTTCCTTAAGATTAAGGACTTCGCCAGCCCTTGACGGCTCTTGGCTACTCCGCCTTCGGTTCTGCTCAGGCCGGAGCCTGGAAACAGTCCACTGGGCTGTCTCCCAAGGGCTGACATCGCCAGGTGTCAGCCCTTGACGGCTCCAGCCATAAACCCTTTGACGTAGTACTTCTGGAGGGCTAGGAAGAGGATGGCTGCGGGGATCATCAGAATCACGACGCCAGCTTCGGTGGCACCGTAATCAATGACGCCCATAGTCTGCTGACGCATGTTCACCAAAGCGAGCGGCAGCGTGGCGTTCGACGAACTCGACAGGTACAGCGGAATCATGAAATTGTTCCAAGCCTCAAGGAAAGCAAGCAGACCGACAGTGACCATCGACGGCTTGACGACCGGCACCAGAATCTTAATCAACGACTGCAGGGAGTTGCAGCCATCGACCATGGCGGCCTCTTCCATATCCTTCGGAATCGCATCGAAAGCATTACGCATGATGAACGTGCTCATCGGCAGCTGGAACAAGGTAATAACCAAACCGACACCCAGCAAGGAATCGTTCAGACCAATATCCTTGTACCACACCATCAGCGGAATCAGCAGAGACGCATACGGTACCATCAAAATGGACAGCGTCACCATGAATCCGAGATTGCGGCCCGGATAGTCGAAACGGGAGAACGAATAGCCTGCGAGCGTGCACACCACCACGGAGAACACCACGGCGACCAACGTCACCACCACCGAGTTGAACAGGTACTTCGGCAGGCCTTCCTGGTAGCCGAACAACGTCAGATAGTTGTTCACACCCCAGCCCTTGGATTGTGCGGAACCAGGCTGCGGACTGAACGAGCAGACCACCACCCAGATCAGCGGCGAAATGAAGACCAGAGCCAGCAGACCTTCGAGAATATAGACGATTACGCGCTTCCACAATGGAGTAGTCATGTGAGTTCCCTCCCCTTGCTCACTTGGTGTTGTCGCGCATACCGCGCATCTGGATGGAATTGATCACCACGAGGGCCGCAAGCACGATCAGCGACAGTGCGGCCGCCATGCCCAGATCCTTCTTGGAATCGAATGCGAAGTTGTAGATGAGCTGCACTACGGTCATGGTGGAATTGTTCGGACCGCCCTTGGTCAGAATGAAGAACTGGTCGAACGCGAGGATGGAACCGGTGACGCAGTAGATCAGACACATCACGATGGTCGGCTTCATCAGCGGCAGGGTGATGGAACGGAAAATGCGCCACGTGCCAGCACCGTCCATGCGCGCGGCCTCATACAGGTCGCCCGGAATGGCTTGCAGGCCGATCATCATGAGCAGCATGTAGTAGCCGGAGAAACGCCAGACGATCACAATAATGGTGGCCCACAGCGCGCTCTGGCCGGTGGCGAGCACGGAGCCGCCCTCATCCATCAATCCGAAGAAGCTCAGGATCTTGGTGACGGGGCCCACCTGCGGGGAGTACAGCGCGTAGAACAGCAGCGAAGCGGAGGCGAGACCGGTTGCGGACGGCAGCAGGAAGCACGTGCGCAGCATATTGTTCCACTTGGTGCTTTCCTGCACGATCAGCGCCAGGCCAAGGCCGAGCACCAGCAGGAAAATCGTGACGATCACGGTGTATTCAAGTGTGAACAACACCGACTGTCCGAGCAGTTTATTTTCGAAAACCTTGACGAAATTCTCAGGGAAATTCCAACCACGGTTACCGCCCATCAACGACCAGCGGGAACCGGCCATGATGACGAGCAGCACGATTGGCACGAAGAACAGCATGATGATCATCAGCCAATCAGGCAGCGCATACAGCAGGCCACGACGGGTTGCCTCCGCCTTGGCCTTGGAACGATGCGTCTTCACTGGCGCAGCGTTCTTGGAAACAGTAGTCATATTCCCTCCTTGGAACACTTTTGGCGACTCTCTCTTGAATCGTTCGGGGTTTTCGACATAAATGGCCAAGCGATTGGATATGCGTTTGGAAGTGCGATTCCGTCTCGTGCGGCCGTTGAAATCCGCCATGAAGACCGACATCGTTTTTGAATTATTGTCGATCTTCATGGCAGACCACAACTGTGGTCTGTCTATTTTTGTTTTCGATATTCAGTTATTCGATATTCAGTTGTTCTTAAGTTATGTAAATCGGGGAAAGGAGAAAAAGGAGGAGAAGTTTGTTTTCAGTGGCTCACCTCACTGACCCAGCACGTCGGTGATGGCCTGGTTGTCGGCCTTGAGATCGCCATCGCCCCAGACTGCGTTCTGGATGAGCAGCTGCCACGGGGAACCGGCTGCGTTGAAGGCCTCATTGAAAGCTGCGGACTTCGGGGTCTGGCCATTGCCGTCGATGATTACGGAGTTGATGGTCTGGACGCGAGGATCGGCATCGTCGTAGGCGGTCTTCAGGGTCTGGATGTTGGATGCGGTGTCGCCGTTGGCTGCGAAGACTTCCTTCTGGGCGTCATCGCTCATGAGCCATGCGAGGAAGTTCCAAGCCTGAGCGACGTGCTTGCAGTCCTTGGAGATGCCCATGGCATCGCCGCCGAGGAACGTGGAGGTCTTGCCTTCCTTGGTGCCCGGGATCGGGGTGACACCGACTTCGAAGCCACCGTCCTTCTCAGCTTCGAACAGTGCGGTGGAGGAGGTGTTCGGATACGGCATCACACCGATGTTGCCGTTGGCGAACGGAGCGGTCCAGGTGGCACCGGTTTCTTCCTTGGAGCCTGCGCCCAAGCCGTTGGTGGTGTTGGCGAGTTCCTTGTAGGCGTCGAGCACGGCCTTCATGGAATCGTTGTCGAGGGTGGCTTCGGTGCCATCTGCGTTCATCACGGATTCGCCGTCAGCCCACACGGACGGGAACAGGTCGAACACGAGAGCGCCACCGGACTGGCCGGCCAAGTAGGAGCCTGCCACGCCGTCCTTGTTGAGGGCCGCGACCGCCTTGGCCTGCTCAACGAACTCGTCGATGCTGCTCGGACCCTTCTCCGGGTCAAGGCCTGCTTCCTTGTACAGATTCTTGTTCCATACCATCACGGAAACGTCGGTGATGAACGGCAGCGTGTATTCCTTGCCATCCACGGTACCGGCTTCAATGTGGCCCTGCTGCAGGTCGGACTTGTTGTCGAGTCCGTCGATCTGCTTGGTGATGTCGGTGAAGATGCCTTCAGAAGCCCAGTACGGAATACGCACCACGTCACCGGCGAGAATGTCCGGAAGGGAATCGGTCTGGGAAGCACCACCAACCTTGCCTTCCATATCGTCGTTCGGAATGATTTCCAGCTTGACCTGGTTCTTGTGGGAGGCGTTGTAGGCCTTCACCGCGTTCTTGGCCTGACGCTCCAGCGGAGAACGGGTCCACAGAGTGATCTCAGTGCCGTCATCAGTGCCGACTGCCGGAATATCGGCCGGAGCCGCGGATCCACCACTGCTGGAACCACCGCCGCATGCAGCCATCGGAATAAGCAACGCGGTTGCCGCGATGCCGGCAATAACGCGAGTGACCTTGTTGAAAGACACCATGTCTACTTCTTTCTCTATGTATCGCTCAGCTTTGAGCCATCCGGCGGGCCTTCCGCCGTCTGCCTTCACGATTTCCGGTTGTTCTCCTTCGATTGAACCGTAGTGCGAAAGCCTTTTCTCAGTATATGGTTTTCTCCAGATTTTGCAAAATCGCTTTCGCACATCAGAATGCAAAGGTATTCATATCGATAAAACCGTTACAAATAAACGATTCTTAGCATTTTAAGAATCGTTTATGACAGCAAAAAATGACGTGAGATGCAGAAAATGCGAAAGAAAAATGTGTTCATTTTCGCAAATGCGAAAGTTTCGCAATTTGCAAGTGAAAATGTCAGCAATCGGCTATATAAAGCCGTTTTGTCCACTTTTTGACACAATGCGAAAACTTTCGCAGTTTTGTCGTATAATATTACGCAACACAAGGGCGGCGAAGCGCATCGACGCGCAGCCAACGTTTTCGTCACACCGTAAAAAAGGGGAACATCATGGCAACTGCAGATACTCACTCAACAGCAAGGCTTGAAGATGTAGCAGCGCTGGCCAACGTGTCTTTGGCAACGGCTTCAAAGGCGCTGCATGGCAAACCGCGCGTCAGTGAAGACACCCGCGAGCGCGTGATGGAGGCAGCGCGGCAACTCAACTATTCCCCGAACAAGCTGGCGCAATCGTTGGCAAGCGGCAGAAGCGGAACCATCGGTTTGGTCACTTCCGATCTGCAAGGCCGTTTCTCCACGCCTATTCTTATTGGCGCCGAAAACGAGCTGCGCGCACAATCGACATCGGTACTACTCGCCAATGCTCGCGGTGACGATGCGCTGGAACGCAGCCATGTAGAGAAACTGCTGTCGCTGAAAGTGGACGGCCTGCTGATTGTGCAGTGCGAGACGAATCCGCGCCCGTCGCTGGGGCGTGATTGGGGCGTGCCGCTGGTGTATGTGTATGGTCCTTCCACCGACACCAACGATTGTTCGGTGACGTGTGACAATGTGGACGCCGGGCGCATGGCCGTGAATCATTTGATTTCGTGCGGACGCAACCGTATCGCCATTATTGGCGGCGATGAAACGTATACGGCCTCCACCGACCGCACCAAGGGCGCGTTGGAAGCGTTGGCCGAGGTTGGTTTGGAACCGGCTGGCCCGATTCGCTATGGCCGTTGGGACGAGAATTGGGGGCGTGCCGCCACCAGACTGCTGCTCGACCAAGGCGTGAAGTTCGACGCCGTGGTATGCCAGAGCGATCAGCTGGCACGAGGATGCATTGACGCGTTGAAGTCGCAGCATCTACGCATTCCTGAGGATGTGGCGGTGATCGGCCACGATAATTGGGACGTGCTCACCAAGAGCTCCCGCCCGCCGCTGACCAGCATCGACAATGAAACGGAACTCATCGGCCGCAAAGCCGCCCGCTACCTGATGGACGCCATCAACGGCCAGCCCCACCACGGCACGGAATATCTCCCCTGCCGCCTCATCCAACGCGAATCCACTCTCCCCCTAGACTAGCGTCATCGCTTTTTGTTGGAACGTCCCTTGAAGTAAATGTCGAACACGATCCAGACGGACAAAACGAACGCGATCACATAGCCGAGGAAACCAACGATCGGAATACCGAAAATCACCGGTTTGATGCCCGCATAGTACACAATCGACGAGCCGATGAACAATCCGACGACGATCAGCGCCATCGTAAGCCTGTTCACCATGTTGGCAAGCAGATGGATCGGTTCCTGCGAACCGACCATCTCCATATTCACGCGCAACTGGCCGCGCGTAAGCATACGGGAGGCCACTTTCAGCTCATTGGCGGCAGCGAGCAGACTGTGCAGCGCCTGATGACCTTCGATAACCAGCGATTTCGCCTCATCCTTGGCGAAATCCTTCTTCGACGTGCTTGCGGCGATATGGTCGGAGATGATCTGAATCATATTCACGTCTGGAATGAACTCGTCGAGCAGGCCTTCCAAAGTGACCAGCGCACGCCCGACCGTGGTGACGGTGCTCGGCACTTCAATGCCGTGTCGTTGCGCCATTTGCGTCAACGCGGTGAGCATGGCGGCGATATCCAGCTCGGCCAAATCCACTGTGCCGAATTCCTTGACGATCACGTCCAAGTCGGCCAATAACGCCGGATAATCCTCCGGATCGGCCTCGGCACCGGCGAAACGCAGCAGACCGTCGGCAAGCGCGGGCGAATCCTGTTTGGCGACCGCGAAAATCATGTCTTTCAAGACGGAACGGGTTTTGGCATTAAGCCGGCCCGTCATGCCTAGGTCGAGCAGCACGATCTGCCCGCCGCGCACCATGATGTTGCCCGGGTGCGGATCCGCGTGGAAGAAGCCTTCGTCAAGCACTTGCGTGGCGTAATTGTCGACCAGTTTGGTGCCGATTTCCTTCAGATCGTAGCCCGCTTCGATGAGCTCATCAGGATGCGAGACGGAAATGCCTTCGACGTAGTCCATGACCACCACGTGTTCGGTGCACAGGTCGGAGTATGGCTTCGGGCAGTCCATGTATTTGTAGTGTTCGCAGAATCGTTTGAATTCCGCCAGATTTCGCGCTTCGATCATGAAGTCGGTTTCGGCTTCGAAGGTGTCCCACAGTTCTTCGACCACGCCGGAGAGATCGACCACTTGGGCGCTGGGCATGGTTTTGGCGGCTATTCGTGCGATGGTGCGCATGATGGACACATCCTGTGCCATGGTTTCGCGCACGCCCGGGCGTTGCACTTTGACGGCCACATCTTCTCCGGTAGTGAGTTTCGCACGATGCACTTGCGCGAGGCTTGCCGATCCGAGCGGTGTGGCGTCGATATGGTCGAAGATTTCGCCTGCCGGGCGTCCGTATTCGTCTTCCAGCACTTGCAGGACGGTGCCGTACGGCATGGGGTCGGCGTCGGCGCGCAGTTTGGCGAGTTCGTCGCAGAACGATTGGGGCAGGATTTCGGAGCGCATGGACAGGATCTGTCCGACTTTCACGAAAGTTGGGCCAAGCGCTTCGAACATGAGCCGCATTTTGACGGGGGTCAGGCCGTGCACAATGTCGAATTGGTTGACGATTTGCGCGATTTGCGCAAGTCGCTTCAGTTTGCCTCGACGAGTCAGGTGGTAGCGCTGCGAGAATGAGTCTTTACGCGGGCCGAACAGTCCGATGGTTTCGGATTGCGTAAAGGTTGCGTCGTTCTGCTTGCCTTGCGATTGCGGGATTCCCGTTTTTCCCGCGGATTTGGCTGCCGTTGCCGCAGCCGCGTCGGACGAGGGGTTCGCCGTCGGATTGATCACCGCGTTGACTCGGTCGGAAAGTGTGACCGGCTCCACGCTTTCAGGGCGGGCCGCATCCGGCTCGATCGGAGAATTCAAAGACATATCGCTGCTCGCAAACGTTGGTCGGATTACGATGAGTGGGATTCATGAGGAGACTTGCGTCCCGCGTATTTCATGCGATTCGCATGTTTCGCACGTTTCTTACGTTCCGCACACGGCCGTTCGCATGTTTCGCAAGTTCCGCATAACAAATCGCCGTCTGAACGTGATGCGACGAGCAGACGGCGATGTGAACGATTGAACGTTACTCGGCTTTGGCTTCAGGTTCGGCTTCCTTGGTTTCCTCTGCAGCCTTGGCTTCAGAGGATTCCTTGACCTCCGCGACCTTGTGCTTGAGTTCGGCGTTGAGGGCCTTGCCCTGTTCGACGGTCAGCTCGCCCTTCTTGACGAGATCGTCAACGATTTCCTGGCTCTTCTCAACCGTGGTCGCCAAAGCGCCAACGCCGGCGAGGAAGACCTTACGCAGGCCGTCACCAAAATCAAAATCAGCCATGATTACCTCCTTAGGTGATGGTGGTACCCACTCTATCGCATTTTCTTCACAAATAACGTCAACGAAACTAGTCAATCGTTACAATTCTGCGGAAGACTCGCTGCCGTATGCTCACAGCGTACGAAAACGCGAAAACTACGAAACAGCGCGAAAACAATCAGCGCGGGCGTGACATGGCCACGCGACGCGCGTTGCTGGCAATCGTGTTGATGCGATCAAGTTCCGCACGCTGCGCTTCCGTCTGCCCTGCAGCGGCCGGATCGAACGAACCATACCGGCGTTCTGCGGCGGTGCGGATCAGAAAATCGGCGATCGCGGGGTTTTTCGGCAGCAGCGAGCCGTGCATGTATGTGCCGATCACATTGTTGACGCGGGCGCCTTCCGTATGATCCTCGCCATTATTGCCGGTGCTATCCGCGTCGACGGTGCCGAGCGGCTGCACGCCTTCGCGCAGGAAGGTTTGGCCGGAATGGTTTTCGTAGCCGATGATGTCACCGAAATCGGCGGAATGCTCGGTCAGATTGCCGATCATGCGCACTTCCTGCCCGACCGTGTACGCGCCGATCACGCCGATGCCGTCGAGTCGGGAGCCATCCACCGTTTCGAAATATTCGCCGAACAGCTGGTACAGACCGCAAATCATGAGCATGGGGGTGCCGTCGGCGGCCAGTGATCGCAGCAGGTCGGCGCGTTTGAAGAAGTCGTCGATGATTTTCTTCTGGCCGGTGTCTTGGCCGCCGCCGCCCAGAATCATGTCGACGTGTTCGGGCCACGCGTCGCCCTGATTGTAGGCGTGCACGCGCGGCTCGTAGCCGTATAGGGCGAGACGGCGCTGGATGGTGAGCACGTTGCCGGAGTCGCCGTAAATGTTCATGTCTTTCGGATATAGCGACACGATGTCGATTACCTGGCTCATATCGTCTCCCTCATGCGGTTCATACGTTCTTCATGCGTTTTCATGCGTTGCGCGGATTCGCGCTGTTATTTGCCCACGCCAGCGTCGGCGACTTCGGCGATTTTGCCGAGCGCGGCTCGCGTTTTGAGCATTGCCGTGTATGTGCAGTAAATGTGCTTGGGGGTGCCCGGATTCGCGTTCACGAACGTTGAGACGGCCTCTTCAAGTTCCGTGTTGACGCTATTCACCGGCACCTGATCGTATTCGAGGCGCAACGCCATGTCCCAGGCACGCACGCCCGAAACCATGGCCACACCGGTGTCTCGCAGCGAGGAGAAGTCCACGTCCCACAGCCAGCTCATGTCACGCCCGTCGGCGTATTCGTCGTTGATGGCGATCATGGTGTCGCAGCCTTCGGGGGTGAAGGATGCGAGCGACAGACGGAATCCCATGGGGTTTTTGACGAGCAGCAGCTCCACCGGCGAGCCGTTCACGTCGATGACCTCGCCGCGTCCGAACGCCGGAGTGACTTCGGCTGCCGCGTCGATCATGGCTTGCGTGGTGGAATGCGCGAAGTCGATCATGCGCTGTGAGATTCCCACTTGTCGCAATAGTTCGTCGGTTACGTTCTGCTCGAACGGCAGGAACATTGCCTGCGCATCGGCCACGACCGCTCGCACGACGGCCAGCGCGGCCGCCGCGTTGTACAGGTTGTACACGCCTTCCAGTCTCACACCGGTTTCGTACGTTTCACCGTCGATGCCGAAACGGGCACGATGGTCGCCCACGGCAAGCAAGGTCACGTCAGCTGGTAGCTGTTCCGCAATTGCCGCATCTTCCGATTTTTCTGCATTTTCCCCAGTTTTCGCGATTGCCGAAGCATCGTCAATCTCAATATTTGCGGACGATTCTGCAGATTCGGACGATGCAGTATCAGCGGACGATGCAGTATCGACTGTCGTGCGCATGTCGTCGTCGGACGGGAAGAAGCTGCGCAACGACCCGTCAAGACCGAAATAGCGCACTTCCACACCATCTTCAGTATGTGCGACGTCAGCAAGTCGTGCGATGCGTGGATCCTCACGATTGAGCACTACGGTTCCGGTGGTCGCTTCGGCGGCTTTGCTCAGCAGTCGTGCGGTATTGTCGATTTCGCCGAAACGGTCGAGCTGGTCGCGCATCACGTTGAGCAGCAGGCAGTAGTCGGGTTGCACTTGTTTGACGAAATGCACCGCGTACGCTTCGTCGAGTTCCAGTACGGCGATGTCGGCGTCCAGTTTGCCGCCGAGCGAGACTTCGGCCAGCAGCGACGAGACCACGCCGCGGGTGAAATTCGATCCGGTCGGATTGGTGAATACCTTCAATCCCAACGATTCCAGCATGCTTGCCACCATGCGCGTGGTGGTGGTTTTGCCGTTCGTGCCAGACACGAGCACCACGCCAAGCGGTAGCTGCTGCAGGATGCGTGCGAGGAATTGCGGGTCGATCCGTTCCACGATTTTGCCGGGGAACGCGCTGCCGCCGCCATGTGCCAGGCGGGAGGCCGCACGCACGGCCTTGCCGATCAGCGGCGTTGCGAATGAGTTCCACGCCATGCTATACCTCCTGTTGGCTCTGGTAGTCCTGCGGCATATCTTTGAACTTGGAGTATGCGCCAAGGAACGCGAGATTGAACGTCTGCGTCGGACCGTTACGATGCTTCGCCATGATGATATCGGCCTCGCCCGGGCGATCTTCCTTGTCGTAGGCGTCCGGCCTGTGCACGAGGAACACCACGTCGGCGTCCTGTTCGATAGAACCGGATTCGCGCAAATCCGAAAGCTGCGGCTTTTTATCCTGACGCATTTCGGGGCCACGGTTCAGCTGGCTCAGCGCCACCACCGGCACTTCCAATTCCTTGGCAAGCAGCTTCAATGCACGCGAGAAATCAGACACTTCCTGCTGGCGGCTTTCCACGGCCTTGCCGGAAGTCATGAGCTGCAGGTAGTCGATCACCACTAATTTCAGATCGTTCGTCTGCTTCAATCGGCGGCATTTCGCACGGATCTCCATCAAACTCATGTTCGGACTATCGTCGATGAATAATGGTGCGTTCTGCAGTTTATCCTGCAGATTATTGAGGATATTCCAACGTTCCTGCGTGATTTCTTCCGCTCGGCGCATGGCTGACAGCGGAATATTCGCTTCCGCCGAAATGATTCGTTGCGCAAGTTCGGTTTTGCTCATTTCCAAGCTGAAGATCACGGACGTCATATTGTGGTGCAGCGCCGCAGCTCGCGCGAAATCAACGCCGAGCGTGGACTTACCCATGGCCGGTCGGCCTGCAACGACGATCATCTGGCCCGGCTGCAGGCCTTGCGTCACGTCGTCGATGTCACGGAATCCGGTTGGCACGCCTTTGGAAACCTCGCCGTTTTGCAGTCGGTCGATTTGGTCGAGGGTGTCGGTGATGACGGTGCCGATCGGCGCGTAATCCTGCCTCACTTTGCCGGTCGACATTTCGTAGACTTCGGCCTGTGCCAGGTTGACGACGTCTTCGGCTTGGGATCCTTCGGCGGTGTAGCCGAGCTGTGCGATTTTGGTGCCGGCTGCGATCACATTGCGCAGGATGGCACGCTGGTGGATGATGTCGGCATAGAAGGTTGCGTTGGCTGCGGTCGGCACGGATGCGACGAGGCTGTGCAGATAGTCGGATCCCCCCACTTTTTCGAGGTCGCCGTCTTTGAGCAGCTGGTTGGCCACCAGCACCGCGTCGACGGGCTGCGATGCGGAGAACAGGTTGATGATGGCTTCGTACACGGTTTGGTTACGCGGCTGGTAGAAGTCGGTGATGTCAATCATCTGCGAGACTTCGCCGATGGCGTCTTTGCTCATGAGCATGCCGCCGAGCACCGCCATTTCGGCGGCGTCGTCATGTGGCGGCACACGGTCGAAGATGGCGTCGCGAATAGCCGTTCCCGACGCGCCGGAAATGCTGCCATTGCCTGAAAAACCGCGGTTTTGCCCTTGATTCAGGCCATTGTTCCAAGAATTGCTCTCCGCCATGCTTCTCCAGCTCTTCGATGTGTGGTGTACCGGGAAAAACCATAATACCTGTGCCACTTCACGAATGATGTTGCGATGAGATTCTGGAGGAATCTCCGCATTGACAGGATCGAAATCACCCGACACGCGCGAATCGGTTCGCTGTGGATAAGAAAGCCGAAAAAACCCGAGTTATCCACATACTGGGGATAACTATGTGGAAAACATATCGAGTTATCCACCAAATGGGGATAACCAAGTGGACAACTTGGGGACATCTTTCGTACGGGTGCCCATTCCCCTGGTTGTGACTTGCTTAAGTGAACCGAAGGTGATATGTTCCCCACTTTTTCTTAAACGATGGGTTTCCGACGACGCGGCAGGTACCGCATCGGCAATCATGTCGCTTTGCCGGGCATTCGCTCACAGCCTACGCGGCCTCACATGTGGTAGCGGGTGGCGTTGTACATGGTTCGGACAAGGGTTTCGCGCCATTTACTCCAGCCGTACTGTTTGGAAATGGTCTCGCCGGCCGTGGCACCCAACGACGAACCGTCAGCACGAGTCAGATCGAACAGCATGTCAAGCAGCAGCGGATCATGATCAAGACGAGAAGCCAACTCGTCACCAACATTAGGATCATTCGGATTCTGACCAGTCGCAAACTCCGACAACGTAAGATGCTCACGCACCAACAACGTGACCCACCAAATAAGGTCACGGTCAAAACCCATGCGTTTCAACACCATGGAAGCATGACGCGCACCCTCCGCAGCATGATCGGCAACCCCCGGACGCTTGCCGATATCATGCAAAATACCAGCCATCAGCAACGCCTGATAATGCCGATCATCATAACGGTTTCCACGAGGTGTTTCACGACCAAGCCGCGTGACCACCTCAACCGAATGACGGTCAATCGTATACCGATGCGCAGCCGAAGCGCTCGGACGATTACGAATCGCCAGCCATTCCGGAATCAGCCGACCCGGAATATCGACAAAATCAATCTCCTCCCACACCTGCAACAACGCGGGACCGCTCGCAAGCAAACGCAAGAACAGACTACGCGACTCATCATTCCACGTGCGATCATCGATCGGACACGACTTCAGATTCTGCAACGTGCCGGGCGCGATCGGCAGACCAAACTCAGCCGCAGCAACAGCAGCCCGCAACGCAAGACACGGATCGGACTTCGGATCGGCACCCGGCGCAAGCACGATCTCCTCCTCATGCTTGGCGATACCGGGCGCAATCACATCAAACGTAGGCGCCTGACGCTTACCGCCGCCACGAGGCTGGAACACCTGGAAAAACGCAAAACGAGGCTTCTCATGAGTCAACGAATGCTCAGCGCGAGAAGCCGTGGAATCAAGCGAAAACGCGATCTGGCGACCAACACGCGCAAGCAACGTCTGCAAATCATCAATCGACTTCGCCTCGCGCTCGCCGCTCGGCAACGTCGGATCAGCCAAACCCAGCATCGCCGAAACCTTCGCCTGATAAGGAGCAAGCAACATGTTCGTGTCTTTATTGGCCACCAAATGAATGCAGTCGCGCACATCCAGCAACCGTTCGACGGCATCGTCATACTGGCCGTGCGGGCGGTCGGCAAGCCAAGAAGCGGCAAGCGCGGAGACCAGCACGGAATCGCGCAAACCGCCGCGAGACTCCTTAATATCAGGCTGATTGCTATACGCCATACGGCCGAACTCATCCAAACGAGACTTGGCAGAACCCAACAATTCGGGCAAGCGCTTACGGGCGGCCCTACGCCAACGCTCCAAAATGGAGACGGCCGTGGATTCGATCAGCTGCGTATCGCCCGCGATCGGCACCACATCCAGCCAGCCCATCGCGGCGGGCAGATCATGGTCGGTGACCGCCTCGCACTGCGCGCGGGTACGCACCGACTGGTCAAGATCAAGACCCGAATCCCAAATCGGATACCACAATTTGTTGGCAAGCTCATTGAGCTGCCGGTCAGTGAGTGCGTGAGGCTCATAAATGACCACCAAATCAAGATCGGAACTCGGTCCCACTTGGCCGCGGGCCAACGAACCCACCGCGCCAAGACCAATGCCGGACTGCGGAACGTCAAAAGACACCGTCTGGCAAGCCTCCTGCCACAATTGTTTGAGGCAATCCATGGCCAGATCCGTACGAGCCTTACGTTTCGCCGCACCATTGCGGTACACGCCGTCGGCATCCGGCTGACTCATATCCATGAAACGTTGTTTAAGACCATCAACCGCTGAAGTCATAGCAAATCCTTATGAATCTTCGCAAAAGCAAGCAAATCTGAGCAGATAAAAGCGAAAGCGGGGAAATCCGAAGCAGACAATCTGACGCGAAAATCGTATGAAAATCCCCGCACGGCGCGAAGCACGTACGGGGATCTGTCTATTGATAACCCGAACCTAAGCCCGGGGCCCTTAATATCTATCCGAATGAATTATCAGATAGCGGCAGAGCCGGTCTCGCCGGTGCGCACGCGGGTCACCGAATCAAGCGGGGCAACCCAGACCTTGCCGTCGCCGATGGTGCCGGAGCCGGCGGACTTGACGATCACACCGACCAGAGTCTCGGCATCGGCGTCATCGGACAGCACCTCGACGCGAATCTTCGGAATGAGATCCACGGTGTATTCGGCGCCACGGTAAACCTCGGTGTGGCCACGCTGGCGGCCGTAACCGTTAGCCTCAGACACGGTCAGACCGTGAACACCTGCGGCAGCGAGGGCTTCCTTGACATCGTCAAGCTTATGCGGCTGAATGATAGCGGTAATGAGCTTCATCTCACTTCACCTCCTTGAGAACAGAGCTGGCGGTACCAGCAAAATCGTAAGCACGTTCGCCCTGATCGGCAAGATCGATACCGCCGACTTCCTGAGCTTCGGTGACACGCCAACCAATCGTCTTCTCCAGAGCGAAGGCGATGATGCCGGTGACAACAGCGGACCAGATGATGGCAACGAGGGCAACGATGAGCTGCACAACCAGCTGCTTCCAGTCGCCGCCCGCGAACAGACCGGTACCTTCGCCGAAGAAGCCGATAAGCACAGTGCCGGTGAAGCCGCCGACGCCGTGGACGCCGACAACGTCGAGAGAATCATCGTAGCCGAGCTTGAACTTCAGGCCGCAAGCGAGGCAGGTGAGCACGCCGGCGATGGCACCGAGCACGATGGCCCACAGCGGGGAAACCACATCGGCGGCCGGAGTGATGGCAACCAGACCTGCGACGATGCCGGAAGCGGCACCCATGGCGGTGTAGTGGCCGGTGCGGATCTTCTCAGTGAAGCCCCAAGAGAGCATTGCGGCGGCGGTTGCAGCGGAAGTGGAAACCCAAGCGTAGCCTGCGGTGCCATTGGCGGCAAACGCGGAACCAGCGTTGAAGCCGAACCATCCGAACCACAGCAGGAAAGCGCCAAGCATCACGAACGGAACATTGTGCGGACGGAACGGCTGGGTGCCGAAGCCCTTGCGCTTGCCGATGATCAACACGATCACCAGAGCGGCGACTGCAGCGTTGATGTGCACGACCGTACCACCTGCGAAATCGTGGGCGGCAGCGCCGATAGCCTGGGAGATCGCGCCGTCAGCGCTCAGCAGACCGCCATTCCACACCATGTGGGCGAGCGGAGCGTAATCGAAGGTAATCCACAGCGCGACGAAAATCATCCACGTGGAGTACTTGACACGTTCAGCGATAGCGCCGCAAATCAGAGCGACGGTAATCATGGCGAATGCGGACTGGAACGCTACATCGACGCTGACCGGGTAGTTGTTGGAGTTCAGCGAGGCCGACGTGAAGACACCGCCGTCGGAAACCATGGAATCCTTCAGCAGGAAGCCTGTGGCCGGATCACCGAAGACACCGCCGACCGAAGTGCCTGCGTAGGCGATGGACCAGCCCCACAGCACCCAGATCACCATTGTGACGGACAGAGCGGCCGCCTCCATAATCATCATGTTCAGCACGGCCTTTGCGCGGACCATGCCACCGTAGAAGAACGCCACACCCGGCGTCATGAGGAACACAAGGGACGCGGACGTCAAAATCCACGCGGCATTTCCAGAATCAAGCTGACCCATGTCACCCTCCTCTTTCTTTCTTTTTGAGTTCACATTTCCGGCCCCATCGTATGGGGCTGACAAAACGGTATGGAACGCCGCCCGCGTTTTGAAAACGTTACGACGTGTTACAGCAAGGTAACGCCATCTCGCCATTACGTCAACCGGAAACGGCGGAATAAAGCGGCTGGCACGTTTTGTTTCAGATTGCGCACCGCTCTCAGGCCAAACCACTATCAGCCCATTTTTCAGCGTATCTGCCTTATGTATGGCAGATTTGGAGGACTGACGCGAGGCATTTCGCCCATATATGGCACTCTCACTCGCAAAAAAGGTGCTTTCGGGGGTAAACATATACCTTCTAAGTCGACTTTCTCCAAAAGCATCTGCCATATATAAGCGAGAAACCAGCGGACGAACCGGCAAATCTGCCATATATAGGCGAAATAGGACTGGTCGGGGGTAAAAAGAAAGCCTCCCACGCGGGGAGGCTTTCTCGGGAGCGCAATCAGCTCAGGCGAGGATGCCGTCGACGAAGCCTTCCGGATCGAACGGGGCGAGATCGTCC
>OKRY01000575.1_pt1 | contig 29469 bp, 32 predicted proteins | sample 1601121 | NCBI WGS metagenome assembly OKRY01 (sample SAMEA3541546, study PRJEB24748) | human gut metagenome | biome: human gut; feature: human-associated habitat; material: faeces | place: China | collected 2012
TGCCTGGAATTCACAGGCAGAACAGGGGTTTTTATTTTTTAAAGCGAAATCTCTGTTCAGATGAGTTTTTCATATCATTCCGAATTTTAGTGTACAGCCTGACAGCAAGTGTCAGGTCTGCGAATGAGCAGACATTTTCTTTCTTCGAATATACCTTACGATCACAACAACCGTTCCCACCAGAAACGGGAATACAAATGTGCCAAAGCGGTACAAAAGCGATGCCGATCCCGCCATGCCTGTCCCAACGATTCCGGCAAAAAGTGTCGTAAACACAAACTCTGTAGAGCCAATTCCCGCCGGAGACGGAATCACCGCCGCAAGCATAACAGACAGGGAAGTAATTGCAAACACCTGTGACAGGGACAATGCCGGATTTCCCTGAAATTGAACTCCCCGAAAAAGAAGATACGGGATTCCATACCAGAAACAGCATTTCAGCAGACAGAGCAAGATCACGCCTGTGGTAGTTTTTTTGTTTTTCAGTAAATGCTTCGAGGCATCCTCAAGCATCATGCACTGTCTTTTGATCTCCGCTTCCATTATTTCAAATCTTCCGTGGAATTTTTGATTTACGATATCCAGCAGCCGGAAGATACAACTGACGATTATATTCACGATTTCATTAATTGGTGAAATCATTTCTGATGGGTTGCACCTACCAATTCCTGGAAGTATGATCGGGCTGTTGATCCTATTTTTATTATTACAGTTTAAGTTACTACGCATGCGCCACGTCAATATGGTAGGAAATTTTTTATTAGCAAACATGACTATTTTATTTCTTCCCCCTGCTGTCGGTATCATGGATAAATTCCATGTGATCGCTCCTTATCTATTTCCGATTATTTTGATTCTAGTTGGAGCCTTGGTTATCAATGTGGCTTTAATTGCAATCGTGGTTAGTTTTATAAAAAATCGTTTTGAGGGTGATTATCCAGAAGGGGGACACAATCGTGGCTAATTTTGCGAGTAATCCTTTATTTGGGATTGTCTTATCTATTTGGGCTTATTTGATTGGGATGTTAATTTTCCGCAGATATCCCCATCCAATAACAACGCCACTTTTAGTGGCTACAGTAATCGTTATCTTATTCTTAATGATTACAGGAATTTCTTATAAAGATTACTATGTCGGTGGTTCCCTGTTAAATCAGTTGATTGGACCATCGACAGTCGCCTTGGGGATTCCTCTCTATAAAAGTTTCCATTTGATGAAGCATCATGCACGGAGTATTTTGATCGGCTCAACAGTAGCGGTTATTGTGAATACGATTTTTACAGCCTTGATTGCGAAAGCATTTGGAATGAAGTACTTTCTAGCCATTTCGCTCTTTCCAAAATCGGTTACGACTGCAATGGCAGTTGGGATTACTGAAAAAATGCAAGGAATTACGACCATCACTCTTGTGGTAGTTGTAGCAACTGGATTATTAACAAGTGTCTTGGGTCCAACGATATTGAAACTGTTAAAAATAAAAGATCCAGTAGCTATTGGTTTAGCCCTTGGAGGAACTGGACATGCAGTAGGAACAGGGACGGCATTTAAGTATGGTCATGTGGCCGGTGCTATGGCAGGATTGGCAATTGGGATCACAGGAATTTTGTATGTGTTCATTAGTCCAATTGTGGCTTCGATGATTTTATCCTAATACATTTTATTATTTTCTGAGAGAGGCTCAAGAAGGGTCTCTTTCATTTTGTAGTGAAAGCTTAAAAATCAATCTAGAGTGAAAGAAGCTTTTCATGATTACTATCCAAAGCTTTTCCAAGCGTCTAAAAAATGGTATAATGAACTGTAAATTTCAGAAGTTGGAAGGAATGTCATTACTATGATGAATATGCAGGACTTAATTTAAGATTCTTAAAGTCTTGTTATTTGTCAAAATACTGATTTTAAGCGATTTTGCATTTGATAAAATCAACAATTTATAGATGTGTTTCATTATATTGGACAGTAAATGGACAGTGACAGAGTGTTTGAAGGAGAGAAAAAGAGGCATAAGTGCCTCTTTTATTATAAACAATTTTTGTTAATCTTTTAATACCCCCTTGAATTTAACGCTACTTGGATCCATTATATAACGATTTACCGCTATCTCTTCATTATTAACATAGTAGTAGAATTTCGGACTATTCACCCCATTATTTTGAGCTATATTATAGAATGTTTCGTTTAGGGCACCTATGATTGCTCTTTGCTCAGAGACTGAATAAGAAGCAATTAATGGGGAAAGGTTAATTTTTATTCCAGGAGTAACAGATGTCCTTTCCATAGAGAGCGTATCGCCAGTTTTATTATTCATCTCATCGATGGCTGCTTGAACAGAATTATAATAGTTATCTAAGTCAACTTTTTCAGTCGGAGTACTGGACTCTGTTGTATCTTCACTGTCGGGCATTTTTTTATCTGATCTATTTATACTTTCCTTTTCATCAGAGTCTTTTACCCCCAATAATTCAAGACTTGATCTTCCAATCTCTTTATAATCTTTTAAACCAATTGTAATACCGTTGAATTCTAGATTACTTTTAAGATATTGGTCCCAATCAACAAAGTCATTAAAGGTAATAACAAGAATATGTGCTTTATCTATCTCATACTTTTTACTTCCTGTTGAAGTTTGGATGACTATGCTTTCTACTTCAAAATCATATAGCATTTCCTCAGAACTTGATTCATACGGTATACGTTTTAAAAGTTTTCCTTCAATAGTAAAAACTTTTGAGTTACTATTAAGATAACTATCTAGCTCAGAATTACCGAATGGTTTCCATTCTTCGTTAGCTCGATTCAATGAAGAATTAGATTCTTCACGAATTCTATCTAGCTCTGTTTTAATAGCATTTGATAATGGAAATATAGCAATTATTGATAAAATAATGATGATTTTTTGCCAATGTATTTTAATTCTCAATTTAAAATCCTCTTTTTCAATTTTCATAAATGATTTTTAATATATCACTAGTTGATAATAATATACAGTATGTCATATTTGCTGTCAATAAATAATGGCATGATTTTATTTATAATTTTAGAAGTTGAGGAGGGTGTTGATAAGTTTCAGTAAAAAAGAAGATCATTAATTTTAGGCATTTTATCTTTATTAAATGCGATATTGTAAAACATTGTACTCTAAAAAATAGTGACCTACTGATATCCACACATCATTTGATTTAGAGTAATAAACATGCTACAATGAAAGCGTATACAAAAAGTATAAGGAGGAAATGAAAATGAAAAAAACAATTAGGTTTTTGCTAGGTGGGGTATTATTAATATTACTTTTAACTCCAGCATCTCAAGTTAAGGCTGACTGGCATAGAGATAATATTGGTTGGTGGTATACATACCCTGATAGCTCCTATTATATTAGAGGGAGTCAAGCTGAAATTGACGGAAAATGGTATAGGTTTGATAAAAGAGGATATATGGTAACTGGCTGGCAATTAGATGAGTATACTACTAACACAGGCGAATTCAAAAGGAGATGGAGTTATTATGATCCAGTGAATGGCGATTATAAAACAGGTTGGTTATTGATAGATGGGAAATGGTATTACCTTTATGGAGATGGGCCACGTGGGGGTAGACAAAATATAGGTGGAAAACTATATTATTTTGACCCCGTTACTTTTGAGATGAAAACAGGTTGGATGTTATTAGATGATCCTAATCCAAGTTGGTATTATTTCGATCCTGTCAGCGGAGCACTACCAGAAGGCTGGAAAAATATAGATGGGAAATGGTATTACTTTAAATATTCTGCAGTTAAAGGCTCACGTGAAATAGACGGAAAATTTTATTATTTTGACCCAGTTAATTGTGATATGAAAACGGGTTGGATGTTGTTAGAAGATTCAAATGGTAATTCAAGATGGTATTATTACGACCCAGAAAGTGGAGCACGATTGTCAGGTTGGCAAACTATAGATGGTAAAACGTATTACTTTGGCCAATTTGGTAAGGCATTTGTAGGTTTGTGGCAACTAGAAGATGGAAAACAATATTATTTTGATCCAGTTAATTGTGATTTAAAAACAGGTTGGCTTGATTTAAACGGAAGTAGATATTATGCAGATCCTAACGACGGTGGTGCATTTGCAACGAATAAAACTTTAATTATAGACGGTGTTTCTTATACATTCAGTAGTGGCGGCTCTGTTATCAATAATGAGCCTTAATTGATTAACGCCTCAAAAGTTGGATTATTTCTAGCTTTTGAGGTGTTTTTAACTATGAGAATAATGTTACGATCTATGATTTTAGGAAGTAAGTATATGGATTAAAAAACTTTTAAAAGTCACTGACAAATTAAGGTGAAACTAAATCCTTTAGAGTCGCTTTATATCAACAAGTATAGGATTTCAATTTCTTCTTTATTCTAGTAAATACTAGTAAGTTTTTAGTGGGTATTTAATGCAAGAGTTCTTGTACCTTATATAATATACAAGCTAACATCACCAAATAATGCATATTTGCCATTATAATAGACATTTGTTGAAATTTCCATTATAACAGACATTGACATAATTTTGTAATATTATTTTGGTAAAATAATATTACAAAAGGAGGCTAAGGATATGAAAAAATTTATAAGTGTTTTGCTACTTTCAATAATGGCAGTAATGTTAATTGCATGTTCTAATAGCAATCAACAGTCCTTGGATGGCGAATATTATTGGGTTTCAAGTGAAAGAAACGAGCTGGCATTCACTATAAAAGGTGATAAAGGTTTCATTGAACATGGAGAAGCTGATAACTTTAAGATTGATAAACAGAAGAAAACAATTGAGTTAACTGGACAAGATATTGCAAGAAGGACAGAAGAATATTCGTTTAGAGATGGGGTCTTTTCTGTTGATATTAGTGGAATGAAACACGACTACTACTTAAAGGGTAGCAGTACCTATGAGAAAGCTCTCAAAGAATTTGGTTACAAATGAGATTATATACACCTATTTTGCCGAATAGGTGTATTTTAGTGTAGTATAGATAATTTTTCTATTTTGAACTTATCTATTTGTACCAAATAGTTTATATTTCTTACCAAATAGTTAAATCAAAAAATTAAATAGTACTTTATTATATAATTGATCCATGAATAATTTAAAAGAAGAAAATATTAGAAGAGCTATTTGGCATATAAAGCGACACTTAGAAGGACTATGGAACGCTCAAGATGAAGAAGATAGGATATATGAAATGTTTCATTTACAATCGAGTATTGAATGTTTAGAACGTGTGATGGATAATAAAAAACCTTATCTATATTTGGATAGAGATAAACTATTTTAGGAATATTTTATTATCTCCTTAAGATATATTGATAAACTAAACAATATAGATACTTAATTTTGATATTTTATGATTTGATATAGGAAATTTTAAGAGCTACTAGCAAGGATTTGGATTTTAAAAGAATTAGTATTTGAAAAATTAACAATATTCAGTGTTATTATGTTAAATTATACATTAAATGGGTATTGATAGGGTGTTTGACCTAACTTAGAAAATAGGACATACAAATTGTATTGACCGTAAAAAAAAAGTATTTTTTTCGTATTTAACTTTTGGAGAGATGTTCAAAATAGCTCCATTTTTGTTATATTTAGTTAGTTGTATAGATTATTATAATCATCAAATAATCTATAAATACTATTTTCAAATTATTGAAACTGCTACCTGACTATGATTATTTTCATATTAAATTATCTCTATTATATTTTATGTATGTATTAATAATTTCTATAAAACAACAAAATCTTATAGGCATCACACTAAATTAGATCTGTATTTATATATTTTATAAATTTCGGATTTATAAAACTTGAAAAAACAATGCTTTTGTGATATTATATTTATATAAAGGAATAAGAGGTGAAAGTAATGCATGGAGGAACTCGTGAAGGATCTGGAAGAAAACAAGCTACTAGTAAAAGAAAACCCGTAACAATTTATTTAGATGAAACTGAAATTAAGGCTATAGAAGATGTGCCCTTACCCAATCATAAAAATCTTTCAAAAAAATGTCGAGAATTAATTTCAATTGGAATTAACCAGATAGAAAAAAATTTAGAAAGCAATGAGAATACTGTTACTTTCATAGACTTATTCTGTGGATTAGGCGGAATACGTCTCGGATTTGAACAAGCTTTGTCAGAAATTGGAATGGTTGGGAAATGTGTCTTCTCAAGTGATATTAAACCCGCAGCAATCAAAGCTTATTCAAAAAATTTTAATCACAACCCTGAGTGTGATATTACAAAAGTAAGTCCTTCTAGTATTCCAAATTTTGACTTTATGCTTGCTGGATTTCCTTGTCAAGCGTTTTCGCAAGCAGGTTTAGGACTTGGTTTTCAAGATACTAGGGGCACGTTATTTTTTGACATAGCAAAAATATTAATGGAAAAAAAACCTTTAGGATTTGTTTTAGAAAATGTGGAAGGCCTTGTGAATCATGATAGAGGAAAAACATTCAAAGTTATCACTAAGACATTGAAAGACCTTGGTTATAATATTCAATATGAAGTTCTTAATGGTAAGGATTTTGGATTGGCACAATCAAGGAAAAGAATTTATATTATAGGGTACAGGGGTGAGGAAATTGAACCTTTAAAGGATTTTGATTTTAGTCAATCTGTTCTAAATGATATTATTGATTACAATGTTCCACCTATAGATAGTGAATTTTCTAAAAAATTACTTTCTAAATTTAAAATCGAAGAAATCTATGGAAAGGCGATAAAGGATAAACGAGGTGGAAATAATAATATACATAGTTGGGATATAGGATTAAAAGGGGACATCACCGATGAACAATCAAGATTATTAGAAATGATTTTAAAACAGAGACGTAATAAAAAGTGGGCAGATATAATTGGTATAAAATGGATGGATGGAATGCCACTTACTGCAAAAATGATTTCTAGTTTTTTTGATTCACCTTATTTAGTTGAAATGTTAGATGATTTAGTAGATAAGGGATACTTAAGTTATGAATATCCAAAACAATTAGTTGGTAATAAGCGAGTTCCTGATACAAATCTAGAAAAAGGATATAACATAGTTGCTGGAAAATTATCATTCGAATTTACTAAGATTTTATCACCATTTGATGTGACACCAACCTTAGTTGCAACTGATGTACACAAAATGGCTGTTCCTGTAAAAAATGGGATTCGTCCTTTAACGGTGAAAGAGGGTCTACGTCTATTTGGATTTCCAGATAACTATGATTTGAGTTTTTTGAAAGAAAGTGAGGCTTTTGATTTATTAGGAAATACGGTCTGTGTTCCGGTAATAAAAGCAGTATCTAGCAAGTTATTAAAAACATATAAAAAGAGAGCTTTAAAATAAAGCAAAACTCTCTTAATATTAACTTATATAAACGATAAAATTCTATCACGCCATTGATCAGGCGAAAAAGGTAAATCTGAACTACCTTCAAAAATTTGATATGCTTGTGTCACTGCATCAATAAATTCATAAACATCATTAAAATGAGTATGCTCTTTATTATAGAAATTACAAGGTCTTATTGCATAAGGAGTTCCTCGCTTCACCTGTAATCCTATAGGATAATTTTTGGAACTATTCGTTATTTCCCATAAATGTTTTAAATAAATCTTTTCTACAGTGAATCCTTGTGAGAACCCATCATTGGCTGGTCTATAGCCTATAATAAAGTAATGGGCATTTAATTTACCTGGATCTGAGTATGTTGTATCAAGAAAACTAAAAAAATTAGCTATATCGAATGCAGGTGCATTATTAACATTCCAAGCTTTTACTTCGACATCGATTGGATTATTATTAAAGACAGCTACGAAGTCGGGAAATTCTTGAGAACCTCCTCCGGGAAAGATTTCTACCCCAAGAAATGAGAACCAGTCTGGTAGCCATTCTTGTAAACAATTGCCAATTACATCATTTCCAGAGTATGTATGTGGACGATTAGCGAAATTAATTGAAATTGTTCCAGTTTGACCTACTAATCTTTGTTCAGTTAAGTAAAATAAGTCCTCAATTGTACTAATGTTATCCATGGTATTCTCCTAAGTGTTATTTATATTTTTTTGTATGTCTTGCAAGTAAAAGTGAGATTTTTGATTTGCTTTCTATGAGATCTATTTTAGAAAGTTTAGGGAGTATCTTAAAAAATAATTGTTGGTTACGATAATTTTCTGCTGAAGAAAGTGCGTTTTGAAATTCCTCTAATGAATCGAAGTATGAAATATTGTCATCAAAATCTTTCCATTTTTTGGGTCTTAGATTTCCGTCTTTTTCTCGATACTTTGTCATTTGTTTGTGTCCAACTAATCGTTGCCCTACAAATTTATACAAGTGATCAATGTAAATACTATCTAGAGTTACTACATTGGTATTATCTATCTTTTGGATTGAGTATTTGATAAAAATGCATATTATATTATTCTTGAACTGTTCAATCTTCTTAGGATATGAGGTTATTGTTCCTAAATCGTTTGCAGGCTCAGATGATGGCAGCCCAAATTTTTTATAAAGTCCGCATTTGTAGTCTATTGCGTAATCAATATCGTCAATTGTAAGTATTAAATCAGGAAAATAGTTTTTGTTGGGAGCTTCTTTAACTTCAAACATAATTTTGCGATCTTCAAGAAATATTTTGATTGCACTTGTGATTTTAGGCTCAAATTCTTTGCCAAAATTTTCGTAATTTGAAAATTTCTTTTCTGTAATTCGTGACGAGAGTTCTTCAAACAAATAAATTAGAAGTTCATCTTTCAATTTATAAAACATAATCTTCTCCATTCTTTATTGATATTATAGCATAAATACATTAAAAAAAGGGATAACGATAAAAAGTTCAAGTACCTCATATGATTCAACTAAATTGCAATAAGAAACTTATTTTTAAGAGGTTTAATATTTATTGTTATAATATGCGTTAATATTATTCTGTAGCTAGAGAGAAGTAGAGTTCATATAAATATGGGGTTTTGTTGAAATAGATATAGTTAAGCATGATTGCTATTTAAAAATAACGTCATATATAAATAAAGCTCAAAAGTGATTTGGTCATAAATATGTTCAATCATACCTATTTTTCAAAATAGGTGTTTTTTGTATATAATAGAATATTTCTAAAGTTAATTCTTTATATTTTTGACTGAATAGTTCATATTACTTACAAAAGAAATTAATCAAAAAAATTAGATTGCAATTTATTATACAATTTATACATGAATAATTTTAAAAGTAAATTAACAAAAGAGTTGTTGGGAAAATAAAACTATGTTGTGCTGAATATTAAGTGCCCAAATTGAAGAATTTAGAGGATACAAATAAATTTGGTTACAAACGAGTGTATAATGTATATTGAAAAATAATGAACAATTAAAAGCCCTATCCATTTCTAGATAGGGAAGAAGTTTTTTAAAATAGCTCTGTTAATTAATAAAATTCTTGGAATATCATTCAATAAGATCATCAATGGAATGTAACTTATTTTTAATTGTTTTCGGGTAATATATAATTGTATCTACTTCTTTTATTATTTTGGTATCTTTAATGAATAGATCATTAAGAAAATTTAAAAATTTAAAATAATTATCTTCATTTTCAAAATAAAACAAATGATCATGTGAAAAGCTATTGTCGTCAATAAGTAAACGTGAAATTAAGATCTCTGATTTTTTATCTTTGAATTTCAAAGTCCAATGATTTTCATTTACAATTATAGATTCGATTTTTTTAGGTTCTAGATTTACTTTAATTACTCTTTTTGAAAGTTTCTGTAAATTAAATATTCCAGAGTCTCCATTATCATTCCTATTATTTTGCCATTCGTAATTTGGATATAACCAATTTTCAACGTTAAAATCTGCTTGTCTTTTTTCTAGAAATCTTTCTATTTGAAAAATAATTTCATCAAGATAAGGTAGTAAGTACTTTTGATTATAATCATATTGTTTTGGATTGTTATTTTTTTCAAGCGCTCTTAAATTTTTAACGTTATTAAGAAGATCCCCTTCATATGGTAAATATGAAATATACTCATCGTCTAAAAAGCTCCAGTAGTATGAAAATAAATCCATGTGTCCATGTCCCATGCCAATTCCGTAATGCATTTCTAACGAACTTTTTCTTTTAAGCCAATTTAAGAATTTTCCTTTTACTTTTTTTTCAGGGAAAAAAATAAAAGTTTCTAGCAATCTTTTCGGAGAGGGACTTTCATAATATCTTCTAACTAAATATTTTTCATTTGGTTTTAGATATTTAATTTTAAAGTTATTTTCTTCCTGGTTTAAATATTTAAAAACAGTAATAAGTCTTTTTAGAGTGCGTTGATCTTTTCTTATTGATTTTTCAATATTTTCTTTAGCCTTCTGTTGCTGTTCAGCATAAGTCATAGTTCTCTTATTATTTTTTTTAGGTTTACTTATTCCTTTTTGAATAGTTAAATCCATATCTTTACAAAATTCTTTAAGACTCTCAAATGAATTGATATCAAAAAATTCTGTAGATCCATCAGATTTAATTGATATCTCTTTTCGATATCTCTTTAATCGCAAATGTATTAATTTTTCGATATCATTTACTTTGGAAGCTGGAACTTCAATCCAGTAAGAATTCGCTAAGTCAGCTTCTCCAAAATTAGGCTTTAATTGTGAGTATCTGGAATAAATATTATCAGCTTTTCCAATTTTAATAGCACTTAATGTAGATGTCCAATCTATAATATAGATAAACGATTTTTTCATGGAATTCCTCTCCTTATTGAAATTTTATTTTAATTTTTTTAAAACTTTAAATTAGTTCTCTAATGGGATAAAGTTTCCTACAATAATCCCTACAATTCTTGGATCTTCATCATATGAAAGAAAAATATCTCTATACTTTGGATTGATAGAAACTAACCGTAAGCCGTCCTCTTCACGATAGACCCGTTTAATGTAGGTCTGGCTATTGCAGACTACGGCATAAACTGCACCATCGTAATCAAATCCTTTCTCACGAATGAGAGCCACCGAACCATTTTGATATTTAGGTTCCATTGAGTCTCCAGATATCCATGAAGCAAAGTCATGGGCTAGCTCTTCGTCAAAATAGACAGTGTCATAGCTTTGATCATTATAAACAGATGAACCGGTACCAGCAGACATTTTTTCGTAAACATGGTATTCATACAGTTTCTCGGATATCAAAACAACATTCTTACATTGTTCTTTTTGAACTAGGTTTCTAACATAACTAAGTGCTTGACCTTTAGCTTCATCTGATAAACTATTATATAGTCGGGCAATTTCAAGCTCTGTAAAATAGCCTTTTGGAGCATTTAGAATCTGCTCCAAAAGCTTTACTTTTTCTCTAGATGGTTGTTTTACTCCACGCTCCCACGAAGAATAGGCTTGGTAGGTAATACCTAATTGATCTGCAATATCTTTTTGGGTCATTTTTAGCTCTTTTCTACGAGCCTTTAGTTTTTCTGGTTGGTACATTATTTACCTCACATTAACAACAATTTCAATTCAGCTTTTTGTTTTGCCTCTTTGTCTGTTAGCTTATTTTTATCCCAAACATAAGCTATAGATTTTCCTCTGTCATAAATGAGCCATACTTTTAGATTGTCATGGCAAGTTTTTATTGTTTTCCAATTCTCTTGATTGAGAAGTTCCGGATATTCCTGACTAGTGATGAAGCCTCTTTTGATCACAGATTGTTCAATCTTTTTAATTAGAGACGTTTGGTAAGCATTAAATTCTTTAATAATTTGTTCTCTAATGGCGTGAAACAAAAGTAATAGCGAGGCATTTTCACCCTCGACATAAGACTCAATAGCTTGCTCAATGCTACTCTCTTTCCCAGGATAATATTCTCTAAGAAGATCTAAAAGTCGGAAGAACAATGCCTGCTTTGAAACGTTCAGACTATTTTGAATGTGTTGAAAAGTGTCGCAACTATAATAAATCTTAGACAACAATACAATGTCAGGCATTAATACGATAGCAGAGAAAATATTTGCTTCTCGTTCAAACATATTTCCTTGATTATCAATAGATTCTGCAAAATAATTACCTTCATGCTTAAGTATGAAATGTCCTAATTCATGACACAGAGTGAAATTTTGCTTTGCAATTGGATTATCTTTTTCAAAAGAAAAACTAATACCTAATTCATCAATAACAGTTAATCCTTCAATCTTATGATTTGAGAAGTGGTGGCTAATCACATGAATTTGATATTCCTGAATATAGTGTCGAAAGAAGTACTTGAAATTATAGTTTAATAATGAAATATCGTTGTCCTTCATGTACTGATATAACACATTTTTTGTAGACTTACTTATTCTTGTATACAATTCGTCCAAAGAATGATACCTCCTTTCAGTATTATTCACAAAACTAAATCAAATTGGTTGAGTTTATTATATAAAAAAAGTGGATGAGTGTCCACCTTTTTTATATTACGTTAAATATATCGACATAATCTGATTATTTCTTTTGTTTGTTTACTAAAGCTGATAGTGCGATACCGCCAAAAGTCAGCAACGCCCCCCCAATTTTATTCCTGTGCTCTCTATAAAATCTTTCGTGTTCTCCACAGAATTTTGCTTTTGGAGAGTATACTTCTTTATCACATTTGAAGTATTTACATGTTTTAACTTTCTCTTCTTTCATTTATATCTTCCTCTATTAATAATGCTTCTGAATGATTAACCAATACCTCTATATTTTCTGAAATATTCTGTGTCAAATTTATAAAAGAGCTACTATTTCCTTTTGTAAAATTATCAATTTTCCAAGCTAAACTTTTTCCATCATATTTAGGCTCAAGCAAAGTTTGTTCGGTAAAAGCTTTGTAATTACTTAATACGGCTATAACTGACTCATGCTCCTCTAATACTGTATAAGCAACAACATTTAATTGCATTGCAGATGATAGGTAACTAATTGATTGCTGAAGCAGAGTATTTATTCTTTTTGCGTCCCTTGGTTTAGTGTCACGATTGATAAAGTCTAAACTATCTGTGTAAATCGACATCATTAGTTTTGCAATAGTATTGTTATTTTCTTTAATTGCTGAAAGTAGTAATTCTTTTTTTAATTGCTCATTTCTGGTTGCTAAGGCCTCTACAATTAGTTGGCGAGCACTGAAAAAACCTGAAAATCTATCATTGTATTGCCCTTGTTCTACGCGGATAACTAGTTCATTTAAACTTTCAATTTGTTCTGAAATAGATGCTAGTTGCCCTTGTATTGCTGAAAGCTCAGGAAGATTCCCTAAATCTTTGACAGCCCTTTTCTCTAGAGTTACACTACTTTTGATTTTTCCAGTTTCAGTATCTTTTAATACTGCATAGGTCTCGCCTGTCTTTTTTCGTATACCATAACTCCATTCTCCCGATTTTAACTTTTCTTTTGCAACTTCAGATAATTTTGCAATGTATTCTACATTGTCATTATCATTCTTTTCAACAAGCTTTTTTAATAATTTAGCTTCGGGAATATGAGCAAATAAATTATTTCTAATCTTATTAGCAATTACTAAAGAGGCTTCTTTTTGCAGTGGAGTTAATGAATATGATTGGAAATCATAGTTGTATAACTCTTTTTTTCTGACGTCAATTTCAAAATGATCTATTTCTGGTATTTCAATTTCAAAACTTTCCATATTTTAATCTCCATTTTTAGAACTTTAATTAAAGATCTATAGTTTGTATTGTTTTTAAATCTTTGGTAACGATCGCAGTATCAAATCGTATTTCAAATAAAACTAAAGATTCCCCTGCAAATTCAATAGTATTTTTGTAACCCGGCACCTTAGCAATAAATTGGTCTGCCACATCAAAAATAGTTTTGATACTTTTTTTAACTAATCCCTTAGCTTTTACGTGTTCATTTCCAGAGTGTGGAATTGTAGTAAATGCAATATGAGAGTTTGATTCCATTTCCTTAATCTTATCATTATCTTTGAAAGATGCGAAATAGAGTGTATTATTGGTTGAATCAAAAACAAAATTTACTATTCTTACATTTGGAATATTGTTTACAGATGTCGCTAAGGCAATTTCTTTTTGTTCTGACATTATTTTCAAAAATTCTTTTTTTACATCCATTTATAAAACACTCCTTTTAATCATTGAAGTTATCAAGCAAAAAAGCTAATTTTTAGTTTACTTGTTTTCTTCAAATGCTTTTTTTCTCTTTTCCATAAACTCAATCAATTCTTTTTTGAAGATTTCTTTTTCTTCCTCAGTTAAACCCTTTGAATTCATACGAAAAAGTAACTCAATATCCTCTAAAACATCACTGGTTTGTTTACTTTGAGTGTTTCCCAACAAATAATCAACTGAAACATATAAAATTTTGGATAATTTTACCAAATTTTCCTGAGTTGGTTTTTTTATTCCGCGTTCCCACGAAGCATATGCTGGTTGCGAAATTCCTAATTTTTCTGCCACATCAACTTGAGTCAAACCTGCGTCTTTCCTAAGTTTTTTTAAGCGTTCCGAAAATTCCATTTTTGACCTCTAAAAATATTTTTAACTTTTTAAAATAATCCCTTGACAAATATAACCTATGGTTATATAATATAAATATAGCTGATGGTTATATAGGTTTTAAAAATAATAACACCTAACTATCGGCATTATGATCATTGACAATTAAATAAAAAGTGCGTCTGACAACCAGTGGACTGACTATCAAACTACACTAAACTTCGTACCTTTATTGTAATCTATTTGATGGGTAAAGTCAAGTCCGTTTTACGGTTGAAGTGAAGATAGAAAACAAGACTCAATTCTTGTGGGCTTCCACGCATTTCGGACTTTTGCACTTTTCCGAATAGTAAAGTGAACTGGCTTCGCCAAAGGGCGTAAGAGAATCCCTTGGGTATGATCAAGACTACCTAAAGAGATTGGCTGGGAAAGCGATGGTAATTGATGCAATGCACCTTGCTAAACGTTGCCACCGTGGAAAGAGGGATCTTTCCAACCAAATAACTTTTCTTTACTGCTGTCTATCTAATTAGATAGACCTACTCTCAAGCTACTAAGTTCTTTCCTTTTTTCACTTAGTGGCTTTTTTACTTATTACAATAAAGGAGAATGATATGACAAACTTTTTTCGCACTACAATGTAAACGACTCTATGATAACTATGAATTTACCTATGGTATGTTTAGCGAATCTGATAAACTACAGGCTAAACTCTATGCTCAAGCTCAAATTGATTTAGACCATCTCGCAGATGCTGCTCGTAGAAATGGCTATGCTCATGGGGATATTCAATTCTATAGTCGTATGTTTAAACGCAAATTATTTACCCACTATTACTCAAGAGTGAAGCAACTAGCTTAACTCTTTTTATTTTACACTCAGAAAGGAAAATCTTATGATCTCAGAAACACTTAAAATGAAACCAGAATTTATTGGCCCTGCTTACTACGAACGTTTGGGAAATGCTCCTAAATTTATTTTTGGAAAAGAAGGTAAATACCAACGTCACATTCTAAACAGCGCAGAGCACGGAGCTTTTCATGTCATCACACCAGCCTCTACAACGGTCTTCCCAGAAGATTCTCTAGTAGAAGCAGTCAACCCAATCTTTTTCCCAGATACTGCTTTAAACGGCAATACTGTTGCACCTTACCTCAATGTCTTTGCGGAAAAATTGGTAATTAAAAAATAAGAAATAAAAGGAGAAAATTACATGGCTAAAATTGGATTAAACTACGGAGAAAAACTACAAATTGCTGACAAGACTTATCGTGTCATTACAGACGGGTTAGATGTCCCAGCTGTCCTTGGGAAACTGACTTTCCGAGGCATTGAAGGTCCTGATATCATCTTTGAAGTGGATCGCTCGCAACGAAATCCTGATGGATCATTTGTCCAAGTTAATACTGGAGAAATCCGTGGAATTGTCGTAGGAATTCACTCTTCTGTCCAGCATGAAACCCTCTTTTTCACCATCGCAGATATGTCTGAGTCTGAAATTGAAGACCTGGGTATTAAATACCGAGAAGAGATTGAATTGGAAGATATTGTTATCACGCATACCCACGTCAATCGTAATGATATCTATAAGCTCTTTGCTTCTAAAATCAAGAAAAAAGCTGGAGGCGCACCGTCTAAAGAAAACAAACCGGTAGAAAATAAGAAAGAAAACTAGGAGGTGATGCAGAATGAAACTCTTTACCTATCGGGGAAAAAGAGTTCGAGTTTTTCATCGTAAACTAAAGGGAATCACATGGTTTATCTGGTGGTTTCCTTTTTTGTTGGCTATTAGTTTCTACAGCTACTTACATTTAGAAGAATTAAAAGTCCATCCCTTACCCCAAGGATATTTTCTAGGAGCTGGATTTCTCTTTTCTTTGATCTTCTCTTGGTTTATCAATCGAGTTTGCTACAGGAAGATGCTCTTTTTTCAAAAGCTCAACAGCCTTCGAATTCTTTCTCGTTTTTTGCTAGAGAATAACCTCTATCTAGTTAAAAAGGTTAGACGTGAAAACAAGATCATTGAAAAAATCACCTTACCTCAAGTGTATATCAAACAGTCTCGCTATAAGATTGAAGTGAGTTTCATTCTAGAAGGCAATAAATTTCAAGATCGCTTCCTCAACCTTGGGGCCACACTTGAAGTCATGTTTAACGGAGATTTTCGTAATAAAACTTTTGATAATCGTTTCATCAAATATGAAATTGCTATTAACCGAATTGATAGCAGAATCACCATCGATGAAGTAAAAGTCAAGGGGTCAAAACTCCAGCTCATGAAAGATGTATCTTGGGATTATATTGAAGAACCTCATCTTCTCATTGGCGGTGGAACAGGTGGAGGAAAAACAGTTGTTCTCATGACCATAATCTATGCACTAGCTAAAATTGGCTTTGTCGATATCTGTGACCCAAAGAATTCGGACCTTGCTGGATTAAAGAAAATTCCAGTCTTTCATGGCCGTGTTTATACTAGTAAGGAAGATATCATCAACTGTTTTAAGGACAATGTAGAGTTCATGGAAAAACGCTATGAATCGATGTCTACTTCACCAAAGTTCCAGGCTGGAAAGAACTTTACTCACTATGACATGAAACCAAAATTTATTCTTGTGGATGAGTGGGCAGCTCTTATGGCAAAGATCGATCGTGACTATAGCCAACAGTCTGAACTCATGGAATACCTCTCACAGTTAGTTCTAGAAGGTCGTCAAGCTGGAGTCTTTATCATCTTTGCTATGCAACGGCCCGATGGTGAATTTATTAAAACAGCTCTTCGGGATAATTTTATGAAGCGTCTCTCCGTCGGTCATTTAGAATCAACAGGATATGACATGATGTTTGGAGATGCGAATAAAACGAAAGAGTTTAAAAAGCTAGATGAAATTAATGGCGTCAAAGTCAAAGGACGGGGCTATATCGCAAATAATGGTGAGTTGGCTGGTGAGTTTTTCTCTCCTTATGTACCGCTTGATCAAGGCTTTTCATTCTACGATGCCTACTCTAAAATTCCAATCATGGAGTTTGAAGGAGAAGAATTCTCAGTATTTGAAGAATACAAACCACTAGTTGAAGTAGTCAATCCCGTAGAGGAAGAGGAGACTATAGAAAACGAACCAAACAAGAGACCGCTCAAAGAATTTGCGGACGAGCACGATTTAAAAATGCAAACTCTTCGAAAAATCATCCCTAATATGGAAGAACACGGGATCTCATTTGAACGGACCGACTCCGCCATTCTCATTGAACCTTTCCAAGAAAAGTTACTTCTTGAAACAATTACTCGATTTGAGGAGGATGGACGGAAGTCCTATCCAAAAGCTATTGAAGCGATTGTCAGTCATCATGGGCTAGGACAAGGGCAAGGGCAAGCCTGACCGCAGGTCAGGCGAAGACCGAAGCCCGCCGTTCCTGGCTCATGATGACAACGAACCCCCGTTTTCTAATAGGGGGGTTACAATTGGCAAAAATGCCAAGTCCACCCCTCCTCATTCCTTATGGGAGTTGGGTTTTCAATTTTTATGAAGTGTGTCACTTTCGTAAAAGAAGTGTGTCACTTTGTTAGAAAGAGGTGTTGCGATGAATGGACAAAATTAGTCCTTTTCATATTAAGAATTTCAGAAAACAAACAGGACTTAGTCAAAAAGCATTTGCACAAGTTGTTGATCTCCCTACAAGAACCTATCGCTCTTATGAAACAGGCGAAAGAGGACTGACGATTGATAAGTTTAGAGAACTTAAAGAAAAATTTGGTTATTACCAAGAGTGCGATAAAAACAGTCTTCGAGCTCAGATCGACTATCTAAGATTGACCTTTCCTAGATTGAAGGATTTAGATGCTTTCTGTGAAAACTTTCTTCACTGTCACCTAAGTGAATTTACAGACCAAGAAACCCGTCTTATGAACTATACCCACTTGTGGCAACGAGGAAACATCTGGATTTTTGATTTCTTTGATAAGTCTGTGACCAATGACTACCAAACTTGTCTTCAACTATCCGGTCAAGGATGCCGTGAGCTGGAATTGCTTCTCGAAGACAAGGGGATCACTTGGCAGATTTTTCTTCAAAACATTCTTTATTCCTATGAAGATGTTCGGGTGAAACGTCTCGATATCGCTCTAGATGAACTCTATAAAGGCTACGGTCACGAGGACGAACAAATTCAAATTCCAAAACTGATTGATAAGCTCTATTCCAAAGAGATTGTTCTAGATACGATCAAGAAATGGAATATCACGGGTGGTGGATCTTTCACAGATAATGAAGACATGGAAGCGAATCACGGCTTGTCCATTTACTTTGGGAGCCGTCAAAGTCAACTCTACTTTAACTTTTATGAAAAGCGCTATGAAATAGCTCGAATGGAAAATATCTCCTTGGACGAATCCTTGGAGATTTTTGGTATCTGGAATCGCTATGAATTGCGGTTTTCAGATCAGAAAGCTCAAGGCATTGTGGAGGAATACATCAATGGTGTAGATCTCGGAGAAATCGCACGAGGTATCATAAACAAAGAAATCCAAGTCTATGATGGTCTCACTCGCTTCGGAGCCTATAAACCTGATGAAAAATGGCAAAAACTCTTTGGAGGAGTCGAACCCTTAAAACTTTCAACCAACCCACAACCATACAGTATTGAGCGAACGATTCGCTGGCTGACCTATCAAGTTGCTAACTCTCTTGCACTAGTCACTGAAGCAGACAAGATCCTCCAAACAGAATACATGAAAATGATTCAGAATAGCGGAGAGATTACTGATCGAGGAAAAGCCATGTTAAGACTTCTCAAAGCCAATAAACACTATGAATACTAGAAAGGAAAAACTATATGGAATACAAAGTTCAAATCAATTCACTAGACAACTTTAAAGCCTGGTCTGGTGGACTAACCACCTTGAACACTGTCCGTGAACGTGGTGGAGTAGATACTCTAACCGTCATTTGTGAGGATATCTTCTCTGGGAATACACCGACAGAAGTACAAATCAATGACTGGCTCTGGTTTGATTCAGATTTTATCTACCAAGCTCTAGGTTACGATGATCTGCTTGAGGCTTCTTAAGATGCTGAAGAAGATTTATCAAGCAGACTTTCTGCTTCTTCCAGAACAAGAATTCTGGCATATGTACGTTCTCTTACGAAAAGGAAAGGACTTCTACTATGAATGTGCTGGAAGATCTACCGAAAAACCACCAGATGCGAAAGGTTTCTATGACTATGAACATGCCTGTTTCACACTAGATGGTCAAGTGTTGAGCGTAAATAAAAAAATGCGCCCCTCACTTATTACTTATATCCAAAAGACCATCAAAGATAATCAAGAAAAATTTAGAAAGGAAATTGAAATGGCCACTAAAACTATTTTTGAAAAGAAAGTCTCTCAAGTCACGAATGAACTGGGAGAATTACTTAAAAAGAAAGATCACAGAGAGGCTTGGACCAAGGCTGGAGAATTAAATAGTCTCCTTAAAAAAGAAGAAGCCAAAGACCTAAAACCTGACCTGATCGAACAACTTCAAACTGAGTTGCGAGGCTACTATTACATTAATGGCGAGATCGAAAAAGCTAATAAGCGCCTCTATGCAAAAGGTTCAAAGCTCATTGAACTTGCTAGTCTCTAAAAGGAGGATCTATGGATAAAGCCAAACGCTACTTGCTTCAAGCAAAAGAATACCTCTCACACTTTAAAAAGGTGGAGAAAAAAGGAGGTCCACCAAAACTAAAAGTCACCAATAAAAAGACCGTTAATATCGCAGTCATAGGAGGAATTTCTTTCCTCCTTTTTGTTGGTTTCTTGGGATCTATCCGTGCTATCACACTTTCAAATAAGGTAGGAACCCTACAAGCTCAAGTGGAGGCTACTAAAAAACAAAAGGCACAACCAGTGGAGTCTAGTAGAAAATACGACTACAAACTCCAGTACTACTTGAACGACTATGTCTACGCTTATTTCACCCTTCCGCAAGAAGGAGATAAACAACAAGCTCAAGTGGAATACTTAAATAGCTTTTACAACTTCATTCCTGATGTGAAAGCTCAAGGTCAAGTTCGAAATCCTAGTGAACTCCTCTATTCTCAGTTAGTGACTGTAGAAGGGAAGGTTGCGACCTATAAGATCAAATACAAGGAAACGATCCGTCGGGATAGTAACACGGAAGAAAAAGAAATCGTGACAGATTTCAATATTCCATTTGATGAAAAAGATGGAAAGTACTATATCTCTGGTCTTCCTTGGTTCTCTGCTATTGAATCCTCACAAGCTGGACACTTTAGCGAAGATGATCAGCTTCAACTAACCGCTAATGACCACTTTTCAGATAGTCAGCGTAAGAAGGTTGAAAAGTTTCTCAAGGTCTTCTTTACCAACTATACTACTAACCAAGACAACCTCAATCTGATTGCTAAGGATGTGGATATTATAGCCAATACCACCTTCAAAACGATTGATTATACCTATCTAAAAAAAGACGGTCAGAATCTAATCGCTTATGTTCAAGCAACCTTTGAGGTCGGAGGGACCACTCATTCAGAAAACTTCACCTTTACCCTTTCAGAAAAAGAAAAGACCTACTATGTCACAAAACTAGAACACACCATTCCACTGAACTATGCAAATGATAAAGAATAGGAGAACTCTATGAATACAGACAATCTACGAACCTTCCTTCAGGGCGATGGAATTTGGATCCTGACAGCCATTGCCGTGCTCTTAGCGATCAAGGCTTGGCGAAACAGCTCTTGGCTTCAACTCTTCTCTGTCGTTGGTTTCTATGCCGTTATTGTTTCAATTGCGAAAGGACAAGATATCCTAAAAGCAGTCGGCTGGTTCCTACGACTCTTCGGTATTGAATCAGGACTTTAAGTATGAATGAAGAAAGACTTTATGATTACAGTAAGGGCCTAAATGCTCCTTATTGGATCCAAGAAATCAAGACAAAAAAGGGCACTCGACTATGGTACTTTGCGACACCGATGCAATTGTCCTTTTTCATTGTCTTTATCATCGTCTTTGTGGCCATGTTACTCTTTGGTAGGTTTATCTTTGTGCCACTCGCAAAAATCACTCACTCAATTTCTCTCTTGCTCTATTGGTATCTCCCTTACAAATTGGCCAAGTTCTATACTGAATACGAGCCTCACGGTAAAAAGATGCACATCTTTATTGGAGATTACCTGATTTACTTCTGGGACTTTAAGATCAATAAAAGAGGTATCTACCATGAAGATCGAATAGAGCCTGTAGAAGAAATTGTCTTTGAAAAAACAAATCTATAGAAAAGGAGGACCTATGAGTATTACTTTATCCTATCCTATAAGGGAAACACATGAAAATCTAGCTCTCAAAAAAGATCAAACAGTCGTTGCTTATTATCGTATTCCAAACACTCCCATCACGATTACGGATGATGAAAAAAAGGGCAAACACAAAATTACAGTTGCTCAAATGATGAAGAAGCTCCAGAAAAACAAGTTCTTTGAAATATCTCTGATCCCTAAAGACTATCTCTTAGAAGAGAAAATGCGGGACTTTTCAGATGCTCTAGCAGATGATAGTCGTGAACTAGGAGAAGAACTGCTTCTTTACACAGTGGATCGTCTAACAGATGAAATGGAAATTCCTTATCAGTTTGATTGGGTCGTCGGAGTAACCTTACGCAAACAAAATCATGGAGCTACAGTAAAAGATCTGGCCTATGAGAGCTTTAATGAGTTCACTGAAAAAATCGCAAAAGGTCTTGGCTATGAATATGAATTAAGTCCCACTTGGTATGAAGACTATAAAAGTGATGAATTCACTATTTTTCAAGCTTTCTCCGTCCTTAGGGCAAAACGGTTATCTGATGAAGAACTCTTTTATTACCAGCGGATGCAGTACCTTCGCTATATCCCTCACTACAAGAAAGAGGTACTCGCTAATCGTGCTCAATTCAATATCACGGACACCTTGATCAAAGTGCTAAAAGGTGGCTTCCTCAAGCTAGAAAGCCCTTATGGATCTTCCTTTGTGACGATTCTTCCTGTAGGTAAATTTCCTGTTCAATTCAACGGTTTTCATCTGGGAGAATTTATCCAACGTTTGAACTTTCCTGTTGAGCTACGAATCAAGGCAGAATTCATTGATACTGGTAAAATCAAGGGTCGAATGGGACGATCAAATACACGTTACAGAAACATCATGGAAGAGGCAGAAAATACCGATACTGTCCAACAAGACGAGATCATCATGGGTTCCATCTCTCTAAAAGACTTAATGAAGAAAGTCGGAAACAAGGAAGATATCATCGAATATGGGGCCTATCTTATCGTCTCTGCTTCTAGCGTGAACCAACTCCGACAAAGACGACAAGTGGTTTTAAACTACTTTGACGATATGGGGGTTGAAATTAGTGAAGCCTCTCAAGACGGACCTTATCTCTTTCAAGCTCTACTCTATGGAGAAAATCTCCAAAAGAAAACTCGCACCTGGACACATATGGTCACAGCTCGTGGATTTTCAGAACTCATGCCCTTTACTAATACCTCTTCTGGAAATCGTATCGGTTGGTACATTGGCCGAGTAGACAACTGGACAGGACGTTGGGATAACATTGCGAAAGCCATTGATTCCTCAAAGAACATCGTCCTCTACAACGCGACGGTGGGAAATAAGGAAGATATCGCTGGAAAGATTACCAAGAACCCGCATATCATTATCACAGGGGCAACAGGACAAGGAAAATCCTTCCTTGCTCAGATCATCTTTTTAAGTGTGGCTTTACAAAATGTTAAAACCCTTTATATTGACCCTAAACGAGAACTGAGAAATCACTACCAAGAAGTGATCAACTCACCTGAATTTGCAAGTCTCTATCCTGAACGTAAGAAACAGATTGAGAACTTTAACTTTGTGACACTAGACAGCTCACTTCCATCAAACCACGGAGTCTTAGATCCTATTGTCGTTCTAGATAAAGAACAAGCTGTAGAGGTCGCAAAAAACATGCTTGAGTTTCTACTACAAGCTGTAGATGATGTCACAATGGACCAGAAAACAGCGATCACAGAAGCTATTAATGCGATTGTGGAGAAACGAGTCGCTGGTGAGAAAGTCGGCTTTAAACACGTCCTAAAAGTGTTGAGAGAATCTACTTCCTCTGAAATTGCTTCGGTTGGCCGTTATCTGACCTCAATTGTCACAAACTCTATCTTGGAACTAGCCTTCTCAGATGGGACCACTCAAGGGCTTAACTACGAGTCACGAGTGACTATCCTAGAGGTCAATAACCTCAAGCTACCAAAGGACGATTCTACAAAAATTTCAGATCATGAACGCAACTCTATTGCTCTCATGTTTGCGCTTGGTGCCTTCTGTACCCACTTTGGAGAACGAAATGAAAATGAAGATACCATTGAGTTCTTTGATGAAGCATGGATTCTTATGAAGTCCGCAGAAGGAAAAGCCGTTATCAAAAATATGCGTCGGATTGGACGCTCCAAAAATAATACCTTGGCACTGATCACTCAGTCTGTACATGATGCAGAAAATGACGATGATACTACTGGATTCGGAACTATCTTTGCTTTTTATGAAAAGTCAGAACGAGAAGATATCCTAAAACATGTCAATCTAGAAGTCACTGAAAGTAATCTTGAATGGATTGATAATATGATCTCTGGTCAATGCCTATACTATGACGTGTATGGCAATCTCAATATGATTTCCGTACACAACATCTTTGAAGATATTGATATGCTTTTAAAACCAATGAAAGCTACGGTATCATCAAGCCTTGAAAATAAATACGCTAGTTAGGAGGTGAACCCATGCAAGAAGCTTTTGACAAACTAAGAGGAGTCGATATCTTCTCTCTCAAGTCCTATATGGAGCCTACTGGGTTCGCTTCCTTTAACGGGGCTTGGGTTCTGATTAATGAGCTTTTCGTCAACTTCTTCTTTTTCATTCTAAACGCAGTGGTAGGCTTCTTTTCTTTGCTGATACGAATTCTTGAAAAGATTGATCTCTACTCCAACTACAAGAACTATGTATTTAATGGAGCGATGAATATTTGGAAAGGATTCATCGGTTCAAGCTCTGGTGGAGTCGCAAAACAATCCCTCGTTTCAATGTTGCTTCTAATTCTAGCGTTCTATCTCTTTTATCAGTTTTTCTTTTCGAAAGGAGCTTTTTCAAGAACTCTCCTTCATGTCTTTCTAGTTCTCATCCTTGGCTTTGGTTACTTTGGAACAATCGCTGGAACATCAGGTGGGCTTTATCTACTAGATACCATTAACCATGTTTCCCAAGATGTCACTAAAAATATCACGAATATCAAGGTAGAATATGGCAATAATAAATCCATTAAAATTGGCGATTCCATGGCAGATAGCTATATTGCAGAAACCTCTTATAAAGCCTATGTCTTTGTCAATACAGGTCAAGAAAATGGGAAATATAAGAATAGTCAAGATGGGAAACAAGAAACTTTTGACGATAGTAAGGTATTAGGAACAGGCGATAAGAATGGAAACTTTAAAGCAGTTAAATCAAAAGATCGCAATAAGTATCTGGATGAACTAGGAAATGGGGCCAATGATGATGGTGAAAAGAACCGTTGGGTTTCAGCTATGCCTGACTTCATCTTTACTCGCATGTTTTATGTCATCTTCAAAATATGTGAAGCCTTCGTATTAGCGATACCGGTTATTTTGATTCAGATGTTAAACGTCATTGCGCAAACACTCGTCTTGATGATGATTTTGCTCTTCCCAATTGTACTTCTAATGTCCTTTGTACCAAGAATGCAAGATTTGATTTTTGGTGTTTTAAAAGTCATGTTTGGTGGATTGCTTTTCCCAGCTATCACGAGTCTATTAACTCTATTAGTCTTCTACATTGAAAAAATGATCGAAAATATTGTCATTACAGGTTTTGATGGCATCCTTAAAACACTTCCATCTTTGATTATCTTTGGCCTTGTCTTTAAACTACTCATTTCAGTTGTCTCAAAAGGACTCGTATACTTCCTACTATGGAAATACAAAGCTGAGTTGATCCAATTCATTCTTGGATCCAAAGCTCGAATGGTTGCGAATGATATTGGAAACAAAGTTGAAAAAGGGGTCACAAAGACCAGAGAGGTGGCTTCACAAGTACCATCGAGAAGTCTTTCATCTGCTCAACATCTTGGGAACTTTGCCCTAGCAGGTGCTGGTTTTGGAGCTGGGATGATGATGAATGCCAAGAGTCACTTCCAAAATGTTGGTTCTTTCTTTACCAATAAGGAATCAGAGCACCAACCCGATGAAGTGCTCCCGACGGAAATGCTAGAGACGCCAACAAGTCCAGATGCTCCAGAACTAAACATTCCGAAAACAAAGGCAACGCTAGAAGGGGTTAAACCAGTTGAAGAAAAAATACCAACTCCTTCAACGGAATCTCCAATCACGGTAGAGCCAACACCAAGTTCAAACGAGGAATTCCAAACTCTTAAAGAAGAATGGATTTCTCCATTTAAACAACTCCGTATTAATAGTATTGAACGCAAATTAGAGGAATATAAAGATCCTCAAGCTATGTACAAAGCTCAAGGATCGAACGCTTTCACTCGTGCTTACAGAAAGACCATGACACGAGATGATAAATTGAGAGCCAATATTGAACGAAGAGACCGATTAACAGAACGCCTAAAACAACTCAGAGGAGAATGACATGAATACCAAAATACGCTCAAGAACTTCTTTTCCAAGAGTTCTTGAAGAAACTCTTTATCAGGCCTACCAAGAGGGAAAACGCTCAGTCGATTTCCTTCTTTTATTTCCAGTCTCAGAACAAGAGCAAGACCAAATTATCCTACAGGCTAAGTCCTATTCAGTCGTTCTAGATGCTAAATGGCGTTTTGGGACTGTCCTGTTCACTGCTTATATAAGACATTAACTAGAAAGGAGATTCGATGAAAAAACTAAAATGGTTTCTATTAGCTGGTCTCATCCCTCTCTTTCTACCGGTCCTCATTATCATTATCCTTATGGGGGCTGTCGGAGGTGGCGGAACAAATGGCTCACCCCAATCCCAAAATGGTGTGATTTATGCGGATCACTGGTCAGATGGAGATCCCTATACTCACAATCTACTGGTTCATCGCTTCGGTATCACAGCAGAGCAATTAGACGGCTTTTTAGATACGTTAGGAATCTCCTATGATAAGAATCGAATTAATGGAAAAAAGCTTCTCGAATGGGAAGCTAAATCAAATCTTGATGTTCGTGGAATTGTTGCGATTGCACTGAATGAAAGTTCTCTTGGAACTGCAGGAGTTGCCACCAATCCTGGAGCCAATATGTTTGGTTTTGGAGCCTATGACTCCAACCCAGAATATGCCAATAACTTTAATGATGAGATTGCTGTTGTCGGACTAACCCAGCAAACCATCATTGGAAATAAAAACCAAACCTTCAAAATTCAAGATGACAAAGCTAAAAAGTTTGCGAACGGAACACTCAATCCAGCAACTGATGGTGGCGTCTATTTCACAGATACCACTGGATCAGGAAAAAGACGTGCAGAAACCATGCAAAAACTGGATGCTTTCATTGATGAACATGGAGGAACACCAAAAGCTCCTGAACAAACTACAGGAAAAGCTAGAGATGGCGGAGGAGTAACTTCAAATGATATACCAGTAGGTTACAGTCTGACAACAGCTATTGAGACCACAGGGTATATCACTAGTACTTATCCTTGGGGACAATGTACTTGGTATGTCTTCAACCGTGGAAAACAAGTCGGAGTCAACTTTGATCCATTTATGGGAAATGGCGGTCAATGGATGAATAAGCCAGGATTCACAACAACTCATACACCAACTGAGCACTCTGCACTATCATTTAGCCCTGGACAAGCTGGAGCTGATCCAATATACGGGCACATTGCATTTGTGGAACAGGTCAAATCAGACGGCTCAATTCTCGTCTCAGAATGTAATGTGAAAGGCTTAGGGATCATTAGTTATCGTACATTTGATGCGGAAACTGCAAAACAATTTACATACGTTTTAGGACATTAGAAAGGAATAGATATATGATTCAAGTTGTAGATAAAAATGATTTAATGGAATTGATTGGATATTCTGAAACTCAAGCTAGTAAATTAATACGAAAGGCTAAGAGCCAGCTTGTACAAGAAGGATTTGAATGGTATAAGAATAAACGTATTGGACGTGTACCAATTATTACAGTTGAATCCATTCTTGGTTTTCAAATACAATTAAAAAATGATATAATTGAGGGGAACCTTCAAAGCGCTGTCATGACTGAAGGAGAAAAATAGCATGGCGGTAATTAAACAGGACGATGGACTGTGGCTAGTTGATATTAGTGATGGTAAAAGTTCCTTAACTGGCAAACGTATACGACACCGCAAATCTAATTTTTTAACGAAAAAAGAAGCAGAGGAATATGAGGCTTATTACCGTATCCATAAGTTAAATCAGATACAGAATACACAAAAACTCACCATTTCCTCTCTTTATGTAATGTTAAAAGAAGAAGATGAGCTTCGTGGAAATAAAAGAGGTACAGTAGATACCCAGAACTCATACTATACCCAATATGTATCGCGGTTCTTTGAAAATGCTGATATGTCTTCAGTTACCATTCAAGATGTAAAAAAATATCGAGATTGGTTAATCGAACAGCCTAGTGTAAAAGGTGGCACACTTACAGCAACGCATATTAACCAACAAATGATTTTTGTTCACAAGTTGTTTGATATCGCTATTTCAAAAGGTTTTAGACAGGATAATCCATGTGATGCTATTCGGAAACTTCCAGAAAAGCATAAAGAAATGTCTTACTATACTCCTGAACAATTCAAGGAGTTTGAGTCCTATTTCGAAGAAAGTGAATATCCTTTTAAACTTCTATATCGTGTACTCATGTTTACGGGAATTCGTATGGGGGAGGCACTTGCCTTAACTTGGAGAGATGTTTTTCTTGATGAGGGATATATCAAGATCCGTAAGTCGGCCTATTATCGTAATGGAAAAACACATATTGGATCTGTAAAGACAACTCAATCAAATAGAGAGATCTACATCCATAAAGCTTTTGTGGATGAGTTGAGAACATGGAAATCAATTCAAAGTCAGAAGCTGGCTAAGCTAACTGATTCAACAGATGATTTACAGATTTTCCAATTTTCAGGGGAGCCTATGACTGCTCCAAATGTCTCTAACTTTAGAGCATCATTCAAGAAACGATTGCCAGAAGACTTCAAATTGATTCGAAACCATGATTTTAGGCATTCGCATGTTGCCTTTTTAATTAATCAGGGATTGAGGAGAGGAGAAGGAAAGGATTATATCTTTTTCACTCTGATGAAACGACTAGGACATAGTTCTATCAATACAACAATAAATATCTACTCACATTTGTTCCCATCACAACAAAAAGAAGTCGCTAATGCATTTGACGATTTTTAGAAAAATGGGCAGAAGTGGGCAGTAAAAATTAAGCAACAGGGTCTAAACCCTTGACACGAAAGGAATCTAGAAAACATTATGATGAATATGCAGAATATGATGAAGCAAGCTCAAAAATTGCAAAAGCAAATGGAGCAAAGCCAAGCGGAATTAGCCGCAACTCAATTTGTAGGGAAATCTGCTCAGGATTTGGTTGTTGCAACTCTTACAGGTGATAAGAAGGTTGTTTCCATTGATTTCAATGCTGCAGTGGTCGACCCAGAAGATACAGAAACGCTTTCTGATATGACGGTGCAAGCCATCAATGCTGCCATTGAAGAAATTGATGCTGCAACCAAGAAAAAACTCGGTGCTTTCGCAGGGAAATTACCATTTTAAGCTAAGGAAGTTTTCATTAACTCAAAAGAGGCTCAGTTTTGAGCCTTTTTTCAGATTGAAGACAAAGTCATATTAAAAACTTTCCTTGGGTGAGTACGGACGTCAGCGAACTTCTTCGAAGTTCCAAGACTAATTATTGAGCCT
>OKRY01000587.1_pt1 | contig 29204 bp, 20 predicted proteins | sample 1601121 | NCBI WGS metagenome assembly OKRY01 (sample SAMEA3541546, study PRJEB24748) | human gut metagenome | biome: human gut; feature: human-associated habitat; material: faeces | place: China | collected 2012
TTATTCTGCTTGTTCCGGATTCTGCGTCAGCATGGGACGGTTGAGGATCTGCATGAACTCTTCCCCGGTGATGGTTTCGTGTTCGTACAGATACTTGGCAATCTCATGCAGCTTCGGCATATGCTCCTGGAGCATTTCAATTGCACGGCGATACTGTTCGCCGATGATCTCTGTGACCTTTTTGTCGATCTTGGTCTGGGTCTCCATGGAACAGGTCAGGCTGGCGTCGCCGCCCAGATACTGGCTCTGCACCGTCTCCATTGCCACCATGCCGAATTCATCGCTCATACCGTAGCGGCTCACCATAGAGCGTGCCAGCTTGGTTGCCTGCTCAATGTCGTTGGATGCGCCGGTGGTGATCTCGTGGAAGATCAGTTCCTCTGCGGCACGTCCGCCGGTCAGCGTGGCGATCTTGTTTACCATTTCTGTCTTGGTCATAAGGTAATGCTCGCCCTCATCCACCTGCATGGTGTATCCCAGCGCACCGGAGGTACGGGGAATGATGGTGATTTTCTGCACCGGCGCAGACTGGGACTGGAGCGCAGCCACCAGTGCATGACCTACCTCGTGATACGACACGATGAGCTTTTCCTTGTTGGAAAGCACCCGGTTCTTCTTCTGATAGCCGGCGATGACCACTTCTACGCTCTCCATCAGATCTTCCTGTGTCGCACAGGAGCGTCCCAGACGGACAGCACGCAGTGCAGCCTCGTTGATGATGTTCGCCAGTTCCGCACCGGATGCGCCGGCAGCAGTCCGGGCAATGGCGGAAAAGTCCACGTTTCCGGCAAGCTTGATCTTCTGGGCGTGTACCTTCAGAATGTCGATACGTCCCTGGAGGTCGGGCAGTTCTACCGGAATGCGCCGGTCGAAACGTCCCGGACGGAGCAGCGCCGGGTCAAGGGATTCCGGACGGTTGGTGGCTGCCAGAATGACAACGCCCTTCGAACCGTCAAAGCCGTCCATCTCGGTCAGCAGCTGGTTCAGCGTCTGTTCCCGCTCGTCGTTGCCGCCGCCGTACTGTCCGCCGTCACGCTTTTTACCGATGGTGTCGATCTCGTCGATAAAGACGATACACGGGGCTTTTTCATTTGCCTGCTTGAACAGGTCACGCACCTTTGCAGCGCCCATGCCCACGAACATCTCCACAAATTCCGAACCGGAAATGGAGAAGAACGGCACGTTTGCCTCGCCGGCAACTGCCTTTGCCAGCAGCGTTTTACCTGTTCCGGGAGGTCCTACCAGCAGTGCGCCCTTGGGCATAGATGCGCCGATCTCTTTGTAGCGCTCCGGCTTGTGGAGATAATCCACGATCTCCGCCAGCAGTTCCTTTGCCTCTTCCTCGCCGGCAACGTCCTTGAACTTGATGCCGGTGGTGGACTTCACATAGACCTTGGCGTTGCTCTTGCCCATGCCGAACATCATCGAGCCGTCGCCGCCGCCCATACGCTGCGCCATCTTCTTGTTAAAGAAGTGGAACACCAGCAGCATCAGCGCAATGGGCAAAACATAGCTGATTAAAATGTACAGCAGCGGACTGGTGCCGCTGTCGATCTGGGACTCAAACTTTGCGCCGGAGTTATACAGACGCTGGATCAGATCCGGGTCGTCCAGCCGTCCGGTCTGATACACCTGCTTTTCGCTCTTATCCGTAAAGGTGATCTGGTTGCTTTCGATGGTAACTGAACCGATCTCATTGTTCTCTGTCATGCTGATAAAGGTCTCATAGCCGACTTCCTTGACCCGACCCTTGAACAGGTTCGGGAACACGAACGCCTGCAGCAGCAGAAAGACGCACAGGGCAATGATCCAGTACGAGATCCACGATTTTTTTGGTTTTTGCGGTTCTTCCATTAATACATTCTCCTCTCTCTGTACCGCAGTAAAACACATTTTCCTGCGGCGGGGATTTTTCAAAAGCGGAACGGTGATTCCGTTGTTCTATATCTTACTATAGCTTTTTGTGAAACAAAAGCGCACTTTGTGATAGTTTCATGAGAATTGCCGAAAGGTCTCTAAAAGATATTTTCTGCAAATACCAGCACCTGATAGTTTGTGCCGTAGCTGTCCGTCAGCACAAACGAACGCTCAGCCCGGCTCAGCAGCGGATCTTTCGCTGCCGCAAGCCCCTGGTATTCCTCGGTATCCAGCAGCAGGAAGTAGTCCTCCTGTCCTGGCTGGTCATCATACCAGGCAGCTGCGGTCTGATAGACGGCTTTCTGCACGCCGTCCTCATCCACATTGACGTTGCGCACCTTCAGCTTGTCGCCGGAGATCACCGTCATGGCGTTGGCGTGCCAGAACGTGGCATACCCATAGGTCAGCCCCTGGTCTTCCAGCATATTGGTCAGCTGGTACTGCACGTTGACCTCCGCCGCATTGGTGGGCAGCAGCAGGATGTTCCAGGCACTCAGCAGGCAAAAGCACGCCACCGGCACACAGAGCAGTCCTGCCACACGCTGCATGGCAGTCCGCTTGGTAATTGCCCAGCGGAGAAATACCAGAGACACGATGGACGCTGTGCAGACAATGGGGCTGAGCCGCCAGTTCGCCACGGAAAGTGCGCCGCAGAGATAGCCCACCAGGATCAGCCCGGTGACTGTCCAGTGCGCCCAGAGCAGAATGCGCATCTGTCTGCCGGACTGCCCCTTATACTTGGGGTAGCAGCAGGTCGCCGCAACCGGCAGCACCGCCAAAATCAGCGCCGTGCCGATGCGGATCAGATTCATGACGCTCTCACCGGACATCAGCTTTTCGCCGGGAATATCTTCCAGCCCCAGCAGCGTCAGCCACGCCAGCGGCAGTTTCTGCAAATGCTCTGTCCAGGTGCTTTGGGCAGTCCAGTTGGAATAGGCATCCGCATAAGCCCCGGTGACGCCGTTTGCCCAGATGTTCCCCAGTTCCATGCCGGAGACAACTGCGATTCCCAGAGAGAGCAGCAACAGCAGCGCACGGGTGTTCTTCCAGTGGAGCAGCGGCGTTTTCCGATCCAGCAGCCGTTCCAGGAACAGCCCTGCCAGGATAGGCAGCGCAAAGATCGTCACCGCAGTGACCTGGTCGGTGCAGCAAAGCACGAAAAACAGGATCAGCGCAATAAATGTCAGAATGGAATGCACCCGTATTTTCCGGGTCTCCTGATGCACTGCCACCAGATTTTGCAGCCGGAACAACAGCGCCAGTCCGCAGAACAGGAACAGGATGCCCAAGCTATAATAGATGGTATGTCCCCAGAAGATCTCACGGAGCTTTTTGCTGGCGCTGAGAATCATGAGGAAGATCGCCGCTGTGGTACAAATCCAGCGATAGTCCCAGTGCATTTCCCGGAGCATCCAGCAAAGCACCGCCGTGAGCAGCAGGAAAAAGAGCAGCATCCCCAGCATATGGGTCGTCATGGACAGCCCGAAAAAGGGCAGAAACAGCAGCATCAGCAGGCTGCCGCCAAAGGGCAGCAGACAGGCGTAGGAAAAGTCCGGGCTGATAAGCTTTCCGCTGTCGAAGGTTGCCTTTGCCCAGTAGATCGTATCCGTACAGTCGGCGTGGAACTCGCCCTTTGCCGGACAGATGATGTAATACGCCACCAGTCCCAGCGCCACCACCAGCAGCACCGGCGGAAATACCATGCAAAAGCTCTCCCAGAACAGCTTTCCCAGCTGTTTTCTGGGAACGCTCTCCGGCACCGGCTCGGCGGAAATGGCAGCCGGTTCCAGGTCAGACGGTTTCAGCCCGTCCGGTTCGGTCGGCTCGTCCGGCGGCAGAACTGCATCCGGATTGGAAACGGCTATGGGTGTATCCGGTGTATCCGTATTCTCCGCCGGGCTTGTCTCCGGAACAGCGTCCTGCTCCGGCACAGTCTCCCACGGATGTTCTTGTTCGGTCATAGATCGCTCCTTTTCTCAGACAGAGGCAGTTCCGGTGAGTACTTCTGCCGGATAGTTCAGCTGTTCCGGTGTCCACGCCGCCATAATGGGCTGATACTCCCGTGCCATTGCCTTTGCGCCCTCCAGATCATGGGCAAGGTAGTTGCCGCACTCCTGGCGCTTGCCGCCGGGAATCTCTCCGGTGAAGTCCAGCACATATTGAAGTGTCTCCTGCACCAGGCGAATGGCATCTGCGCCGGAAACGGTATCCCGTGTGAGGAAATAGAACCCGGTGCGGCAGCCCATGGGTCCCACATAGACCACACCGTCCGACAGCGGCGTATTGCGCACATAGGTGGCAAAGAGGTGTTCGAAAGTGTGCAGGGCGTTGTCCTCCAGATAGTCGCCTGCCGGATTGTTGGGCAGTTTCATGCGCATATCATAGGTCACAACATCTCCGTCCACACGGGAAATGTACATACCGGGTTTCAAATAATCATGATTGATGGTAAAGCTTGTGATCTGTTTCATTGCAGTAACCTCCAGGGTCGTGATTCCGCACAGCACCGTGCGGTTTTTGGTTTCTTTCATTATAGCAAAATCGGGGCGATATTGTCAAGGAATCTTTGCGAATCAAATGCAAAAAACCGGGCTGCGTGGGCAGTCCGGTTTTGCAGGGTTGCTTAAAACTAGATGCTTATTCCGTACTCGGCAGTGATGTGATAATATGCACCAAAAACTGCATCAGTACAATCGCATCATTTGCACCGATCTCATCATCTCCATTGCAGTCTGCATTTTTCTGTGCCGTACTGTCCAGTGAAACAGCACCGGCACAAGCCTTGTTCAGCAGAACCGCATCTGCGATATCGACTCTGCCGTCCTGGTTGACATCACCGATCAGATATTTTGCCTGTTCCAGATGATCTACAGTAAATGTTACTGTAATATTTTGCATGACTGCAGTATTCTTTGAAAGATCGTTGACCTTTCCAACCTTTGAAACACCCCAGGTATCTGTCAGATAAATCCTGGTAAACCCTTTGTCATCCGCATAATATGCAGTATCAACTGCACCATCTGATGTAGAATAATCCACCTTTTTTCCGTCTACAAAAACAGAATCAATAGTTACCGATAAATCGGGGTATGTATCAGAGGTAATGAAATTATCATCTGCCGAATCCAATTCCAGCACTAGAAATTCAATCGTTCCTGTACCGTCTCCTGTAATATCCCAGGATGCAACGTACTGTCCGGAGCCTGTCAGCTGTGCAGCATGACTGGTGACATCATCCGTGTTACGTTCTTCATCAACGCCCCAGTACTGATAGCCGCCCATCTGTCCTATCAATGTAGCCGTTCCCAAAACGCCGGTCGGTTTACTATCGGGAACTTCCAATGTAACAGAACTCATAGCGCCGTCATAGGAAACCACAATAGATGTGGTGCCTGCGCCCACGATCGTCACACAACCGGAATTATCCACTGTTGCAACAGATGTATCGGTAGAGTACCAGATTCCTGCCCCGTCAGGTACATTGCTCACCAACAAGAAACTGTTTCCCACACGCAGCAAATTCTGTACAGGCGGATCAATGGTGAGTTTTTTTGCCGTGGTTGTGGTGGTTGCAGCTGTAGTTGCGGCAGTTGTTTTCTCTGTGGTCGGCATCGCAGTAGCGGTTACTTCCGCAGTGGTGCTTTTCGTTGTTGTACTAAACATAGGTCTAGTAGTTGAATCAGGCATAGTAGTGGATGCAGGCATGGTAGCAGATGTAGTGGTAGTCGTCGTTGTCGTTGTCGTAGTTGTTGTAATCGTGGTTATTGTAGAAAATGCTGCATCTGAAATGATCTGATAGTTCAAGTCATTTTCTTCAGCATACTCCTGTGCCGCCGAACCCTCTGTGCAATAGATCGTGACTGTGTTCATTCGGGAATAAGTCCCGTCTGAGTTCTTCCAGAATCCAAACGCATGACTGCCAATAGAGGTTACGGTAGACGGGATATAAATTTCCTTGAGATTCTTACAGTTCAAAAATGCCTCATCGCCGACTGTCTTTAATTTTGACGGCAGCAGCAAAGAATACAGTTCCTGATAACCGCTGCAAACGCTGTCTGCAATGGCAGTTACTGTGTAGCCCTCCACAGCAGTGGGCAGATTCAGATAGGTGATCGTATCATCATCTCCGCCGAGATAAGTGGCGGTCTGCGTTGCACGGTCATAGCGATACTGCTTGTCTGTGGGCAGCGGCGGATTCACAGTGCCGTCACTGCACTTTACCATAGTATCGCTCAGATATGCCGGACAAAAGGCTTTCCACTCTGCACAAGTGCCGCTATAGGTGATATAATCACAAGAAGAATAGTAAGAACCATTGGTGCAATAGAAACTGCCGTCCGTACAAATCACCGGTGTGTCAGTGTGTACTTCGCACTGAGAGAGAAATTGCTCACAAGTGCCGTCATATTCGATCTGCACAGAATCATATTTGCTGGAGCAGCGAATATCTCCGATAGCAGAAAGCGTACTCGGGATCAACAAACGGGGCGTTCCCCAAGAATATCCATAATAGCCCCCATTATAGTTAGAATAGGAAACACTCATATTTCCAATTTCCGTGACTGGAATGTCATCAATGGTGTCCGGAATTTCAACCACTACAGCAGAAGCATCTACATAGGAAGCTCCCACAACTGGAATATCGCTGTCCTCAGCATAATAGGAAGGGTCACAGGTAGTATACACCTCAGAGTGTGTAGTAATGGAAACACTGGTAATTCGAATATGACTGTTCGAAACCACATTTCCGATGGTGTCATCCCAGTGCGATTCTGTTGCAGTCACATATCCAATAGAAGAATTCCAACTAGTATCTCCATAATACCCTGCATCAATGCTGCCATATTCTCTGTAATACTTCGTTTCCGAAACGGTTTCCCCGCTTGCCGCAAAAACGTGTTCCTGCGGCATCAAAGCAGATTCCGGCAGCGCCCCTGTACCGACAAAGCACAGCACGCCGGCAACTGCTGCTGCGGCAATTTTTCGTAAAAAGCCCATACACAAATCCCTCTTTCTGTTTTTTTCACTGCCAGATACCGACAGCATCTATTCGTAATTATACCACGAAATATGCAAAATGTCAACCCATACGCAAAAAAGCCGTCACATACAATTTCGGTATGCGACAGCTTTTGTTTTTATTTATGCCTCGGTCGGTGTAGAGGATTCCCCGCTCTCTTCCGGCTTTTCCTCAGCCGGTGCAGCATCTCCGTTCTCCGCCGGTTCTGTTTCGGCAGTCTCTTCTGGTTCTGCCGGAACCTCTTCGAACTGTGCCGGATCCATCTTACCCTGCATCAGTGTCTCGAAGTCGTCCTTTTCGATCTTCTCGTGGATCATCAGATACTTCGCCAGCAGTTCCAGTTGATCCATGTGCATTTGCAGGATCGCCGTTGCCTTGTCGTATGCCTTTTCAATGATCTCACGTACTTCATCGTCGATCTCTCCGGCAACACGGTCAGAATAATCCCGGGACGAACCCAGGTCTCTGCCCAGGAAAACCTCGCTCTGGTCGTTGCCGTAGACCACCGGCCCCAGCTTTTCGCTGAAACCATAGCGTGTCACCATGCTCCGTGCCGTAGAAGTAGCACGTTCCAGGTCGTTGGATGCGCCGGTGGAGATATCGTCCAGCACCAGCTGTTCTGCCACACGTCCGCCCAGCAGGGTGATGATGTTCTCTTCCATTTCCTTCTTGGAAACAAAGCTCTTATCCTGCTCCGGCAGGGACATGGTATAGCCGCCTGCCATACCTCTGGGGATAATGGACACCTGGTGTACCTTATCCTGGTGGTCGCAGTAATAGGTGCAGACTGCGTGACCTGCCTCGTGGAAAGCGGTAAGGCGCTTTTCCTTGGGCGTCACCTTATGGGACTTCTTCTCCGGTCCGGCAATGACCTTGATGGTCGCCTCCTGGATCTCCTCCATGGTGATGGCTTTCTTGTCTTTCCGGGCTGCCAGCAGGCACGCCTCATTCACCAGGTTTTCCAGATCAGCACCGGTAAAGCCTACCGTCGATTTCGCAATGGTGGAAAGATCAACGTCCGGACCCATGCTCTTGGTCTTGGTGTGTACTTTCAGAATCTGCTCTCTGCCCTTGACATCCGGATAGCCCACCACGATCTGGCGGTCGAATCTGCCCGGACGCAGCAGCGCCGGGTCGAGGATGTCACGGCGGTTGGTGGCGGCGATAACGATGACGTTATCCTTTCCGGTAAAGCCGTCCATTTCCACCAGCAGCTGGTTCAGCGTCTGCTCCCGTTCGTCGTGTCCGCCGCCGATGCCTGTGCCACGGTGACGGCCTACAGCGTCGATCTCGTCAATGAAGATGATAGACGGTGCATTTTTCTTTGCCTGGTCGAACAGATCACGGACACGGGATGCACCCACGCCCACGAACATTTCTACAAAGTCCGAACCGGAGATAGAGAAGAACGGGCAGCCTGCCTCGCCGGCAACGGCTCTGGCAAGCAGTGTTTTACCAGTACCCGGAGGCCCCATCAGCAGGACACCCTTCGGGATGCGTGCGCCCAGTTCAGCGTACTTCCGGGGATTCTTCAAGAAGTCCACGATCTCTTCCAGCTCGTGCTTTTCCTCATCCGCACCGGCAACATCGGCGAAAGTCGCCTTTCGGGTGTTCGCCTGGTTCTTGATGTTCGCCTTGCCGAAAGAGGTATACTTGCCGCCGCCGTTTGCCTGCCGCATCATGAACACAAACAGGAGGATCATCAGCACCAGCAGTACCAGCGTAGGGATCAGCGTCAGCAGCCAGGAGGTGTCACGGATCTTGTAATAGTCCACCTGCAGCGGCTGATCCGGATGCTTTTCATTGTAGTCCTTGCGATAGGTCTCCGTATCCTGGCGGAACACGGAAACATTGGGGACATCATAGGTGAGCTTGTCGCCGTTTTCCAGGGTCAGTTTCAGTTCGCCGGAACCCAGATCCAGCGTGTATCCGGTGACCTCATAGTTGTCGAAGTACTTCATGATATCGGAATACTTCGTCTCCTTGCCGCCGCCTTTCATGCCGGTCAGCAAAAAGACCAGCGCACCGATCAGCACAACAAAAACGAGCAGATACGCTCCGATCCCACGGCCTTTCTTTGGTGTCAAATCAAATTCACTCCATTCTGTTGAAAAAGAGACGCAGCCCGGCGGTCTCACCGTTCCTGTCTCTATGTTGTTTCAAACCATTCCAGCACCAGCAACCGGCGTGTCTTTTCGTCCGGGCAGACTCTCGCCGCACAGCCCACACCCCGGACACAGACCACGCCCTCGCCGTCTGCCAGAATATACGCTGTACTGCGGCGCTCCGGCGGCAGATTCGCCTGGATCAGCTTTTTCACCGCAGAGGTAAACCCTCTGCCAGGGAGCTGCATCCGGTCGCCCGGCTGCCGGGGGCGCAGGAACATTTCACCTTTTATTTTATCATAATCCAGCAACTCATTTGCAGATTTTTTATGAACATTTTCGTTTTTTTCCAATTCTTCTGGGGATATCAGCTGTGCCGCAAGCACCCAGCCGGAGTCCAGCCGGTTCTCTCCCAACTGCACCCGTACCGGTTCCAGGATATCCCGGCGTTTCGGACAGGTCTCTATGGTCAGTCTGCCCGGTTTTCCCACGGCATAAACATCCCCGGACAAATTCCACCTGCCGCCCCGCCGGGTCAGCCGTTCCAGCCGTTCCAGCAAAGGCGCATCGCAGGAAAAACCGCATTCCTCCAGGAGCATGGCAATACAGCGAAACCGCAGCGCCGGATGCAGCTGTTCCAGCCCATCCAGGGTGTTTTCTGCGGTGTGACAACAGCGATACGCCGCCGCTGCCTGCTGTGTCAGAAAATCGTCCTCCCGGCGCAGACTCCGCAGAGTATAGGAAACCGTCCGCTCTGCCGCCGGGTTCAGCGCCTGCATTGCCGGAATGATATGGTGGCGTATCCTGTTCCGGGTGTAATCATCGGTCAGATTGGTGCTGTCTGTCACATAAGTCTGTTCCAGCGCCGCCAGGTATGTCTCCACCTGTTCCCGTGTGATGCGCAGCAGCGGACGGAGAAATCTGCCGTTTCTGGGTGGAATCGCCGTCAGTCCGTGGAGACTCGCCCCACGCACCATCCGATGCACCAGGGTTTCCAGGTTATCCGACGCAGTATGCGCCGTGGCAATCCAGTCTGCCTGCACCTGTGCAAACGCCTCATAGCGGCACATCCGGGCAGCCAGTTCCTCAGAGCATTGTTCCGCCGCTGCCCTCGCCGCCGCATTCACGTCCAGCACTGTCAGACGCACGCCCAGCGCCGCACAGAGCCGCCGGCAAAACTGCGCATCCCGGTCGCTCTCTGCGCCACGGAGGTGGTGGTTCACATGAACCGCCGTGACCGTGATTCCCAGACGCTGCCGCAGTTCCAGCAGACACCGCAGCAGGCAGACACTGTCTGCGCCACCGGAAAGCGCACAGCACACTATCTGCCCCGGCAGTACACAGTCCAGTTCCCGGAGCTGTTCCAGCACCGCACGGGGCAGTGCATCAGCCCTCATTGCGCATTTCCGCATTGGAGAACCGTGTGAACTGACCATCCCAGACCAGCTGGATGGTGCCGGTCTCGCCGTGACGGTTCTTGGCGACGATACACTCTGAAATGTTCGGTGTTTGGCTTTCCTTATTATAATAAGCGTCCCGGTAGAGGAACATGACAATATCTGCATCCTGCTCGATAGAACCGGATTCACGCAGGTCGGACAGCATGGGGCGCTTATCGGTACGGCTCTCCGGTCCACGGGACAGCTGGGACAGCACGATCACCGGAATATCCAGCTCTTTCGCCATGATTTTCAGCTGACGGGTGATCTCGGAGATGATAAGCACACGATTATCCGTCCGCAGGGTCGAACCTATAAGCTGGAGATAGTCGATGACCACCAGCCCCAAATTCTTCATCCGGCGCAGCTTTGCCTTGATCTGCTGCACGGTCACGCTTGCGGTATCGTCAATGTACATGGGCAGTCCGCTGAGTACACCGGCACTGGTGGCGAGCCGCACCCAGTCCTCGTTGGTGAGAAAGCCGCTGCGCAGCTTGTTGGAATCCACCAGCGCCTCGGTGGAGAGCATACGGGTGGCAAGCTGTTCCTTAGACATTTCCAGGGAGAAAATCGCCACTTCCTTATCCCCACGCCGTGCCACGTTGGTGGCGATGTTCAGTGCAAAAGAGGTCTTTCCCATACCCGGACGGGCTGCGATCAGCAGCAAGTCCGACTTGTTCAGACCGGAGGTAATGGTGTCCAGATAGGTGAATCCAGTCTTTGCGCCCAGATACTTTTCCTTGTCCGGTCCGGCAATTTTACCGATGCGGTCATACGCCTCACAGATGGCGTCCCCGATCTTCGCCAGCCCCTGCACATCTCTGCCCTGCCGGATGTCGAAGATGCGCTGTTCTGCCGCATCCATCAGTGTTTGTGCGCTCTCCTCGCCGGACTGGATGTCCTGGAGAATGCCACGTGCCGCATATGCCAGGCAGCGGATGTAATATTTTTCTGCCACGATCTCGCAGTAGCGCTCGATGTTGGACACCGACGGGACAATGTTCACCAGCGCCGCCAGGTAGTTTCTGCCCTCAGCGGCGGTCTCGAACACCTTTCGCTCTACCGCAGCGTTCAGCACCGTGATAACGTCTGCCTTTTCTCCGGATGTGAACATCTGGAAAATGATCTGGAACAGTTCCTTGTGCTGTTCGTTGAAAAAGCTCTCCGGGCGAATCGTCTCCAGAACCACCGGCAGCACGCTGGAATCCAGCAGGATTGCACCCAGAATGGTCTGTTCTGCCTCCAGACTAAAGGGCAGCTCTGCGCTTTCGTTAGGCGTATAGGATGTATCTGCCATGAAAAAACCTCCTAGGGAAAAACAATGCGGGTACGCTTTCACATAGAAAATCCCTTTTCAAATAAGTCCCCCTTGAAAAGGGGGATGTCAGCGTAAGCTGACAGGGGGATTATTCCCTCAGTCACACCTACGGTTTGCCGGCTCAGCACATCCCATAGATGTCCTGTTTGAAAAGCCTGCTATACCACCTTTTTTCAGAATGACAATTTGAAAACATATTTCCATGCGTCACTTCGTCCCGCATTGCTGAAAATTCAAATGAATATCACGGTTATTCCTCGACAACCTCAACTGTCACCTTTACAGAAATGCCGGTGTACAGGCGGATGTCAGCCTCATAGCTGCCGAAATTCTTGATGTCGGACTTCAGGCTGATCTTCTTCTTGTCGATCTTGCAGCCGAACTGCTTTTCAATGCACTCTGCGATCTGTGCCGCAGTCACTGCGCCGAACAGTCTGCCGCCGTTGCCTGCTTTTGCAGCTGCGTGGACGGTCTGTCCTTTCAGCTTGTCCGCAATTGCCTGGGCATTCTGCTTTTCCACGTCGATCTTGTGGGCTGCAGAAGACTGCTTTCCGGAAAGTTCCGACAGATTCTGCGGGGTTGCCTCAACTGCCAACCCCTTTTTCAGCAGCATATTCCGTGCGTATCCGTCAGAGACGTTCTTTACTTCGCCCTTTTTGCCGGAGCCTTTTACGTCCTGCATAAAAATAACTTTCATGGTTCTCTCTCCTTCTATTGTAATTTCGCTGTAATCAGCAGAAATGGATTCCTAAGAAAAACTGTACTGCCCTAATTCTCATTTTCCTGCGCCTCCAGAATCAGCAGCAGCTGTTCCTTTGCCTCCTGAATGGTACAGCCTTTGAGCTGCGTTGCCGCCATGGTCTGGTGACCACCGCCGCCCAACTGTTCCATGATGACCTGTACGTTGACATTGCCCATGGAACGGGCGGAAATGCCCACGCCGTTTTCCTCCAGATACAGCACAAAGGACGCCTCCACGCCCTGGATGCTCAGCAGTTCATCTGCCGCCTGGGATGCCAGCACACGGACGTTTTTGTCCTGGAGCTTGACCGCAGAAATGGCGTTGTTCCGGTACAGTTCGGCGTGCGCCACGATCTGCGCCCGCATGGAGTACATGGAAATGGTATTGGAAAACAGCGTTTTGACCTGGATGGTATCTGCGCCGATCTTCCGCAAATATGCCGCCGCCTCGAATGTCCGCACACCCGTGCGCATGACAAAGTTCTTGGTGTCCAGCATGATCCCGGCAAGAAGTGCGTCGGCATATGCCGCAGAGATCTCCGTATCCAACCGGAAATACTGTATGATCTCCGTCACCATTTCCGATGCGGAGGACGCATAGGGTTCGTGGTGGAAAATCACCGCATTTTCGATGAAATTCACGTTTTTCCGGTGGTGGTCGATGACGATGACATACCGTGCCGCATGGTACAGATCCACACTTTCCAGGATGTCCTTGTTGTGGGTATCCACGATAATCAGCAGGCTGTTGTCGGTGACCTGCGCCAGGGCATCCACCGGCTCGATAAACTGGGGACCGTCCGGACACTGCTGCATCCGGTCAATCAGCTGGGTGGCAAGACAGCTCTGCCGGTTCACCACCACATACGCCGGTTTCTGCATGAGCCGCACCGCACCGGCGAGACCGCAGGCAGAACCGATGGCGTCCAGGTCTCCGAAACGGTGTCCCATCAGAAATACCTGGTCGGAATTCTCGATGAGTTCCTGCATGGCGAGGGCAATGGAGCGTATCTTGGTCTTGGACTTTTTCTCCACGCCCTTGGATGCGCCGCCAAAGAAACAGAATCCGTTTTCCGTCTTGACTGCCGCCTGGTCGCCGCCTCGTCCCAGCGCCATATCCAGCGACTGACGGGCAAACTTTTCGCTTTCCGCCAGCGTAGAGGCACCGTCGCCGACGCCGATGGAAAAGGTAATGTGCATCCGGTCGTTGACCCGTATCTGGCGAGCCTCGTCCAGCACGTGGAATCGATTGTTCATGATCTCGTGCAGATGCCGGGACTCCATCACGGCGTAGAACAAATCGTTCTCCACCTTACGGATAACGCCGTCTGTCCCCTGCATGAAGTCCTCCAGCACACGCTCCACCTCGGCGGAGACCTGTGCCTTTTCACTCTCTCTGGCATACTGCAGCAGATCGTCATAGCTGTCGATGACCAGCAGCAGCACACAGGGACGGGAATTGGTCTGTTCATGCTGCAAACGCAGAATATCGGTGATCTCCAGGAACTGCACTGCAATGATCTCCTGCTGATCCCGGACGCTGGACACGGCGTGTACCCGATAGCTCAGCCCGTTATGTTCCATCAGCAGGTCCCGGTTCTGATCCAGCGCCGCCAGATTCAGATGGATCACGTCCTGGACGGAGCGTCCCTGGACAGAGCGGCTCGCCGCAAAACGGGACTGGAATATCTCATTGCACCACAAGATCTCGCCGGTGCGCATCGCCAGGATCACAGGAACGGTCATGCTTTGCAGCGCTGCCATGCCTGCGCCCTCGATCTCGCCACGGATCGCCGTATTTTGCAGCCGTTCTGCCCGGCGCAGCCAGATCCACTGGACACACAACAGGATTCCCAGCAGCAGGATCACCAGAAACTGCACGGTCAGAAACCGCTGCGGCACTCGTTTCAGCACCACACATAAGAGCGGCACAAGAATGCTGATGAACCACAGAATCCACGTGGCGATCATTACCCCATACTTTTGTTTCATGCTGTATTCTCCTTTGCAGACAGCCGTTTTTTCGGAGGCGGCTGTCCTCAAAAGCCTTTTACACAACAAAAATCAAAATGATTTTCTTGCTTTGACAGGCAATTATACTTCCATGATGATCGGCAGGATCATCGGACTGCGCTTGGTCTTTTCATAGATGAAGTCGGACAGAACATCACGCAGCTTGGTTTTCAGCGTTCCCCATTCTTTCAAATCACGGGCATTGCAGTTGTCCAGCACACGGGTCAGCACACTGCGTGCCTCGTCCATCAGTTCTTCCGATTCCCGGACATAAACAAAGCCACGGGAGATGATATCCGGGCCGGCAACCACAGCATTTGCCGCACGCTCAATGCCGATCACCACAATAATCAAGCCGTCCTGTGCCAGATGCTTACGGTCACGCAGCACGATAGAACCGACATCGCCCACACCCAGACCGTCTACCATAACACGGCCTGCCGGCACCTGGGAAACAATGCGCATGGAATTGCCGTCCGTTTCGATCACATCGCCGATGCTGGCAATGATAATGTGGTCGTCCGCCATGCCCATGGACTTTGCAATCTCGGCGTGCTTGATGAGGTGCTTATATTCTCCGTGAACCGGGATAAAGAACTTCGGTTTCGTCAGCGCCTGGATGAGTTTCAGCTCTTCCTGGCAGGCGTGACCGGAGACGTGTACCTCGTACATGGATTCATAAATGACCTCAGCGCCGGACTTCATCAGCTCATTGACCACACGGGTCACAAATTTTTCGTTGCCCGGAATGGGTTTTGCCGAAATGATGATAAAGTCGTTGGGTGTGATAGTCACCTTTCTGTGGCTGTTCATTGCCATACGGGTTAGCGCCGAAAGCGGTTCACCCTGGCTGCCGGTAGTGACCAGCACGATCTTTTCGTCCGGATAGCGGCTCATTTCGTCGATGTCGATGAGCATTCCCTTCGGTACTTTCAGATAGCCCAGTTCCGTCGCCTTTTCAATGACATGAACCATGCTGCGTCCGAATACGGCAACCTTTCTGCCGTAGTTTTTCGCCTGGTCGATGATCTGCTGCACCCGGTGTACATTGGAAGAAAACGTAGCAATAATGATGCGCCGTCCCTCTGCACGCTTGAACAGCTTTTCAAAGCTGCCGCCTACGGTGCGCTCGGAACAAGTGAAACCGGTGCGCTCTGCGTTGGTGGAGTCTGCCATCAGCGCCAGCACCCCACGGCTTCCCAGCTCGCCGAACCGTGCCAGGTCGATGATCTCATCGTCAATGGGCGAAAAGTCTACCTTAAAGTCGCCGGTATGGACGATGATGCCTGCCGGTGTATGGATTGCCATGCCCACTGCGCCGGGGATGGAGTGGTTCACCTTAATGAATTCCACCGCCATGCAGCCCATCTTTACGGTGGTGCGTGGTTCGATCTCGATTAGTTTTGCCTGTTTCAGCAAGCCGTGTTCCTCCAGCTTGCCCTCGATCAGACCCAGGGTCATGCGTGTGCCGTAGATCGGCACGTTGATCTTTTTCAAAAGGTATGCCAGACCGCCGATGTGGTCCTCGTGTCCGTGGGTGATAACGATGCCACGAATCTTATCCTTGTTGCCCTCCACATAGGTGAAGTCCGGGATGACAATGTCTACACCAGGCATATCCATATCCGGGAATGCCAGACCGCAGTCCAGGATAAACATATCGTTGCAGCACTCGAATACGGTCATATTCTTACCGATCTCGTTGAGACCGCCCAGGGGAATGATACGCACCGGAGTGCGTTTCTGCCGGGACTGACGGGACTGCTGTGTGCCGTTGTTGTTTCTGGGACGGCTGCTGTAGCGGCGGTTTCCGCCGGACTGACGCTCGCCGCCGTTGTTCTGCGGCCGGGGTCTTGCGCCGTGATTCCGCTTGCGGGGCTGCGGATTATTTCTTACTTCTCTTACCTGTTCTGTTTCGTTAGCCAAATAAATATCCTCACTTTCTCACGTGGGGACAGCACGATCACCAAGACGCATCCGTGCTATGCCGGATGTTCTGTCTGGCATGGATGAAATTGTATTTTGATCCTGTCCTTTTCCAAGCCGTTGTCTCTCGTTCTGCCGGAAAAGGCACGCAGACCGGTTCCCATAAAAATACACAAGCATTTCTCGGAACACGCTCGAAATAACGTCCGGACAGGGTCACACCCTTTCCCGGATTCCTGTCACACCTGCCGGAGCGGCGGTGCATTTTTCCTCTGCCCGATGGCTGTCCCCGGAAAGCTGCCTTTTACGCCGTACAGCTTTCTCGGATTCTGACGGAAATTTCAAAAGGCACGCCCATAAGCGCTGCACGCAGCTTGTGTGCAGGCTTCGCCTGGCGTTTTCTGAATTCCGGTCACATATAATAATATAAATCAATAGATACGGCCTGCTGACAATTCACGTCCGTCAGACAGGCAGCAGAGCATCTGCAAAAAAATCCAGTTTTCCCGTACTTTGCAGAAACTGCTCAAAAAAGTATTTCATGCAGAAGGCCCGTGGTTGCTCGGAGCTTCTGATTTGTCCGGAATCTGACGCACACCACCGCTTTCTGCGGTCCCGCCGGTATGCTCCCGGATTCCTTCTTCACGCACAACAATACATAGTTTTATTATACGATTTTCCACACACAATGTCAATGGCATTTCCGGAAAATTTGCAATTTTGCCAATTCTGCATGACCCATTCTTCTGAAATTCGGCAATTATAGCAGGTTTCCGCCGGATTCGCCGCTGTTCCGTCAGCCATAGATTTTTCCTATGGGATAGAGCTGGAAATTGCCATCTATGCAGACGCAACAAAATGTGGTATAATAATATCATCTTTTTTATCATAAAAATACAACACAACGGAGGAATTTATCATGCAGCCATGCAATCCGAACGCAAAACTGGAAACCAAATGTTTACACGCCGGCTATACCCCGAAAAACGGCGGTCCGGGAACTGTCCCCATCGTACAGAGTACCACCTATCGCTTTGACAGCACCGAAAAGGTGGCAGAGCTGTTCGATATGCCCATGGAGCCTATGTACTCCCGTTTCGCCAACCCCACCTGCGACGCTGTCGAGCAGAAGATCGCAGCCCTGGAAGGCGGCGTGGGCGCAATGCTCACCTCCAGCGGACAGGCAGCGTCTCTGCTGTCCGTGCTGAATCTGTGCAGCGCCGGCGACAGCATTGTTTCCGTCTCTACCATCTACGGCGGCACAGTGAACCTGTTCGGAGTTACGCTGAAACGGTTCGGCATCGAGTGCATCTGGGTCGATCCCCTGGCAGATGAGGAGACAATTTCCCAGGCGATCCAGCCCAACACCAAGCTAATCTTCGGTGAGACCATCGCCAATCCGGCGCTGACCGTGTTCGACATCGAAAAGTTCGCCAAGATCGCCCATGCGCACCAGATCCCGCTGATCGTGGACAACACCTTTGCTACCCCAATCCTCTGCCGTCCCATCGAGTTCGGTGCGGATATCGTCATCCACTCCACCACCAAGTACATGGACGGTCATGCGCTCCAGTGCGGCGGCGTGATCGTGGACGGCGGCACATTCGACTGGGAAAAGAGCGGAAAGTTCCCGGATTTCACTGAGCCGGACGAAAGCTATCACGGCGTGGTCTACACCCGGGAGTTCGGCAAAATGGCATACATCATCAAGGCGAGAATGCAGCTGATGCGTGACTTCGGCTGCTATCCGGCGGCACACTCCGCATTCCTGCTGAACCTGGGACTGGAGACTCTGCCGGTACGGATGAAGCAGTACTGCGAAAACGCCATGACTGTGGCAAAAATGCTGAAAGAGTCCGACAAGATCGCATCGGTGACCTATCCCGGTCTGCCGGACGACCCGTACCACAAGCTGGCAGAAAAGTATTTGCCGGACGGCACCTGCGGCGTTATCTCCATCTCCATCAAAGGCGGCAGAGAGGCAGCCGTCCGGTTTATGGATGCGCTCCAGCTGGCGTCCATCGAGGTACACGTGGCAGACATCCGCACCTGCGTGCTGCACCCGGCATCGGCGACTCACCGCCAGCTCACCGAGGAACAGCTGAAAGCTGCCGGAATCGACGGCGGTCTGATCCGCATTTCCGTCGGTCTGGAAAACATCGGCGATATCACCGCCGACCTGAAACAGGCGCTGGAACAGGTCTGATCTTCGCCACTCTGAAAATTTTTGCCGCATAAACGCCAAAATTCCGGATGTCGGGGCTTGTATTTTCTTTGAAAACATGGTATAATAAGAATGTAAACCACATCTGTGTTTTCTGCCGCCGACCCGCAGAACTTCCAGATCACAACAGACACAAGGTGTCGGAGAAAAGAGGTATCGACATGAAAGGAACCATCATTGCTGCAATGATCGCAGCCGCAGCTGCAGCCTCTGCTGCAACTGTATTTGCACTGAAAAAAGCACACGACAAGAGACTGGACAAGGCCTGCAACTGTGACGACCTGCCGGAAGGCGGATGCTGCTGCACAGACGAGGACGAAGATGACGATATCTGTCTCTGCGACACACCGGAAGAAACTGCCGACGCAGAAGAGACTGCGGAGGACGGCGAGGAAACCACAGAGGACGCTGCCGCTGCATCCGGCTGCTGTGCAGATGGTGTCTGCACCTTCGGTTCGGATGACGATGCCGCAGACCAGCCGGCACAGCTCCATATGCCGGAAGCTGACGAAGACAGCGATACCGACGAAACCGAAAAAGAGGACTGAGTTTCCAACACTTTGTCCTGCATAAAGCAAAAGCACTCCTGCGGCATTTCGCTGCGGAAGTGCTTTTTTTGTTTTGTATGCCCATTCAGCGCTGTTCCCGGCGGAGCGGCAGGCGAAACAGTCCGTGCTGGTTGCAGTACGCATACAGCCAGCCCCTGCCCTTTGCCGGGAGACGTGTTTCCGGTTCCTGCTCCGGATAGAGTTTCACCAGGGTCACCCGTTCCGCAGTCACTGCGGCGAAAAACGAAATGAAATGGCGCTTTGTCATGGGATGCGCCATGCGGACGTAATACTCCCCGTCCATAGGCGTAACGATGATGTCATGCGCCGTGTCCGGTTCTTCGGGTTCCAGCGGCGGCAGCAGAATGCCGCAGCAGTGGAAAGCGCCCTCGCCGGCGGCAGAGATCACATTGCCGCAAACCGGGCAGACGTAAAACCGGGTTTTCAGCATATTACCGGTGCGGTTCTGGTTCACGATCTCTGTCCCGGAAAACAGCTCCGGCACGGAGACGTGCAGCGCCTTTGCCAGCGGCTCCAGCAGCATAATATCCGGCAGCCCTTTTCCCGTCTCCCACTTGGAAACGGTCTTGTCGCTGATATACAGCAGATCCGCCAGCTGTTTCTGCGTCATGCGGCGTTTTTCCCGGAGCATCTGGATGGTCTGTCCGGTCACATAGGGATTCATAAGCGTTTCCTCCTTTGGTTTGTCATGCGTCGATCGACTGTATCCAGTATAACAGAGTTTTCGCCGCTTGGCAACCTGCGCTGCGTGGAGTGGCAAAAAAGCGCCCTGCGGCAAACGCAGAACGCCTTTTGAAATATCAAAAACTTTACGCTTATTTAGCGAGGACTTCCTCCCAGGACACATCCTTGCCGACGCCGTGGAGCGCCACGTAATACATCATATAGAATACGTCCGTAGAGTCCACCTTGTCGCTGCCGTCTACATCGGCGGCTGCGATCTGTTCCTGTGTCAGACCGCCGGGGTTTCCTACGGCAACATTCGCCACGTAATACATGGTGTAGAAAATGTCGGTGGAGTCGACTTTTCCGCTGTTGTCCAAGTCGCCGAAAGTATAAGCTGCAAATTGAATCCCGTGTTCCTTTGCGTAAGTTTCGGCAAAAGAACCGGTATGACCATAAATAATCAGATTATCGCAGTTATCAAAAGCACTGTCTCCAATACTTGTCACGCTGTCCGGAATGACAATTTTCGTCAAGCCGGTAGAGTCACGAAAAGCATAATCGCCAATACTGGTTACGCTGTCCGGAATGGTGACTTCCGTCAAGCCGGTACAGCTGCGAAAAGCATAATCGCTAATACTGGTTATGCTGTCCGGCATGGTGACTTTCGTCAAGCCGGTACAGCCGTCAAAAACATAATCGCCCATGCTTGTTACGCTGTCCGGAATGGTGATCTCTGTCAAGCTGGTGCATCTGTAAAAAGCGCTGTCTCCAATGCTTGTTACGCTTTTCGGAATGGCAATTGCCGTCAGACCGGTACAGCTGTCAAAAGCGCCGCCTGCGATGCTTGTCACGCCGTCTGGTATCGTAACGCTCCCGGTACAAGTCGTTCCATCAATCAAAGTTCCATTGAGGATAACAAGCGGATTTTCCTCTTGCTTGGCTGTAAGCCACGGCGTATCCGTAAAAACAAATCCTTCGATGTTCGTCACGCTGTCTGGAATGGTAATTTCGGTCAAGCTGGTACAGCTGTAAAAAGCACTGTCGCCAATACTCGTCACACGATCCGGAATCGTAATTTCCGTCAAGCTGGAACAGCCTCGAAAAGCGCTGCTCCAAATACTCGTTACACTATCTGGAATGGTAATTTCCGTCAAACTGGTACAACCGTAAAAAACGCTGCCTTCAATACTGGTTATACCATCCGGAATAACAATTTTCTTCAAACTGGTACAGCCGCAAAAAGCACCCACTCTGATATTCGTTACACTGTCCGGTATGGTGATTTCGGTCAGACTGGTACATTTGTAAAAAGCACCGCTGTAAATTTTTGTCACACCGTCTGGAATGACGATTTCCGTCAAGCTGGCACAGCCATAAAAAGCGTTGTTTTCAATACTCGTTACGCTGTCTGGTATGGTGATTTTCTTTAAGCTGGTACAGCCGGAAAAGGTCTGAAATCCAACACTTGTTGCGCCGTCCGGTATTGTGATTTCGGTCAAACCAGTACAGCCGTAAAAAGTACCGTCTCCAATACTTGTCACGCTGTCCGGTATCGTGATCTCTGTCAGACTGGTACAGTCACGAAAAGCATTGTCTCCAATACTCGTTACACGTTTCCCGGCAATCTCTGCCGGAATTTCGACAGATGCAACATCCATATTGCATCCGGTAATTTCAATTTCGCCTGCATTTATCACATCATAGGACAGGCTTCCATAAGTACCTTCTTCTGCACTTGCCGACAGCACACCCACGCTCCCCGGCATATTCAGCGAACCGGACACACCTATACCGCCCAGACAGAGTACGCCGGCTGTGAGTGCCGCAAGCGATTTTTTCCATAACTGCATTTTTGCTCCTCCATATCGTTTTCACAAAATAGAATATCGTTATTATACCATATATCAGGCACAACAGTCAACAATTTATCCGCATTTTCCACGCAAATCAATCTGTGTTCCAAGGAGAAAAAACCTCTGTCACTTCATGGCATCTTCCCTTTTTGGGCAACTTCTTTTCCGCACACAAAAAAGCGTCCTGCAAACACAGAACGCCTTTTTCGATGGATTTGTAGATTTTACGCTTACTTGGCGAGAACTTCCTCCCAGGACACATCCTTGCCCACGCCGTGGAGCGCCACGTAGTACATCATATAGAACACGTCCGTGGAGTCCACCTTGCCGCTGCCGTCCACATCGGCGGCTGCGATCTGTTCCAGGGTCAGACCGCCGTCATTGCCTACGGCAACGTTGGCGATGTAGAGCATGGTGTAAAAGATGTCGGTGGAGTCAATGCCGCCGCTGCCGTCTACGTCACCCCTGAGCAATCCGCCGATCAGAGCAAATCTGATGTTGTTTTCGGCTGCGTATTTCTGGGCGTAAGAGCGGGCGTAACCATAAATAGTGAGGTTGTTGCAGCCGGAAAAGGCAGATTTTTCAATGCTTGTCACGCTGTCCGGTATCGTGATCGAGGTCAGCTTTTTACAGTCGGAAAAAGCACTCTCTCCTATGCTGGTCACGCTGTCTGGTATCTCGATTTCAGTCAGGCTACTACAGCCGGAAAAGGCATTACTTCCAATACTTGTCAAGCTGTTCGGCATCGTGACTTCGGTCAGACTGGTACAGAAAGAAAAAGCGTCCGCTCCAAGAATCGTCACACCGTCCGGCATCGTGATCGTGGTCAGACTGCTGCACTTATAAAAGGCATCTAAGCCAATTCTCGTCACGCTGTCCGGTATCGTGACCGCAGCCAGACTGTTACAGCCAGAAAAAGCACTTCTTCCAACACTCGTCACCGGTTTTCCAGCGATCTCCGCTGGAATCTCTACAGCCGTAACTTCTTTTTCACAACCAGTAATTCGAATTTCGACTGCATCGATCACGTCATAATACAAATCTCCATAAGTACCGTCGTAAAAATATGGCACATCTGCACTCGCCGGCAGTTCCACGCCAGACAGTCCCACACTGCCCAGACAAAGCAAGCCAGCAGTCAATGCCGCCAACCCTTTTTTCCACAATTTCATTTTTCTTCCTCCATATCATTCTTAGGGCAATACCGCACAAAGATTGTGCGACAGATGCAAAACAGGATATTTTTATGATAACGTACAACATAAAAGATGTCAACATTTTATTTGTATTTCTGCGTTGATTTCCCTGCAATAAAAAGAGCATCCTGCAAGCACAGAACGCCCTTTTGATTTCTATTTCAGGGGACCCCTTCGAAGTTATTCTTCCACAACCACCTTATGGAACACTTTCTTGCCCTTCCGCAGAATGGTTTCTGCTTCCGGATAGATCACGCTCTTCGGGTCGGTGATCTTGGTGTCGTTCACAGAAACGCCGCCCTGCTGTACCAGCCGGCGCGCCTCACCGTTGGACGGGGACAGTCCGCAGCGTACCATCAAGGTCAGGATCCCGATGCCGCCGTCTGTCAGTTCCTCTGCTTTCAGCACGGTTGTCGGCATATTGGCGTTGTTTCCGCCGCCGCCAAAGACAGCCTTTGCCGCAGCCTGTGCCTTGTCTGCCTCTTCCTTGCCGTGTACCAGTTCGGTCAGCTCGTATGCCAACAGTTCCTTTGCCTGGTTCAGCTGCTGACCCTCCAGGGTGCGCTCCATCTCTTCGATCTGCTCAATGGGAACGAATGTCAAAAGTTTCAAGCACTTGATAACATCCTGGTCGGAGACATTCCGCCAGTACTGGTAGAACTCATACGGCGTGGTCTTTTCGGCATCCAGCCATACAGCGCCCTTTTCGGTCTTGCCCATCTTCTTGCCCTCGGAGTTCAGCAGCAGGGTGATGGTCATAGCATAGGCATCCTTGCCCAGCTTTCTGCGAATCAGTTCCGTGCCGCCCAGCATATTTGCCCACTGGTCATCGCCGCCGAACTGCATATTGCAGCCGTAATCCTGGAACAGCTTGTAGAAGTCATAGCTCTGCATAATCATATAGTTGAATTCCAGGAACGTCAGACCACGCTCCATGCGCTGCTTGTAACACTCGTGAGAAAGCATCCGGTTGACGCTGAAATGTGCGCCTACATCCCGGAGAACATCCACATAGTTCAGATCCAGCAGCCAGTCGCCGTTGTTTACGATGATTGCCTTGTCTTCCGAGAAGTCGATGAAACGGCTCATCTGCTTTTTGAAGCAGTCTACATTGTGCTGGATGGTCTCCTTGGTCATCATCTTTCGCATATCGGTCTTGCCGGAAGGGTCACCGATCATTGCTGTGCCGCCGCCGATGAGGACAATGGGCTTGTTGCCTGCCATCTGGAGACGTTTCATCAAGCACAGAGCCATAAAATGGCCAACGTGCAGGCTGTCTGCGGTGGGGTCAAAACCGATGTAGAAGGTTGCCTTTCCGGCGTTCACCAGTTCTTCGATCTCTTTCTCGTCGGTCATCTGGGCGATGAGACCCCGTCGTTTCAGTTCTTCAAATACTGTCATGTTTTTCCCTCTTTCCCCGGAGGTATAGAAAAGCCCTCCGGAAACGATTTTTCCAGAGGACGATGTTTTCACCGTGGTACCACCTCAATTTATCGGAAAGGCAGCCGCCTGTCCGACCTCAAAGACGCTGTAACGGGCGTACCCGGATCTCCCTACGCACAAAAGTTTCAGAAAACCTGCTCCCAGGTGTATTCTCTGCGGCGCCGCTCCTCCGTTCCACCATCCCGAAGGCTCTCTGTGCCGGCACAGATGCAGATACTTCTCCTGTTCCACGCATTTCATAATGTGTTTATCATACCATATTGCCCGGCAGTTGTCAAGGGATTTTTCTGTAAAAAATCCGGACAGCCGCTTGACAAAGCAAAAGAAATCGTCTATCATAGAAATAGAAAGAGTGTACTGGAAACGGTCCGCTCCCAATTGTTGAGTTACTAGAAGTAACCGCCCAAGTTTGGTCGCTTTAGGGCGGTTATTTTTATGCCTGCAAAAACACGCTTGACACAGCGCAGTTCCGGTGCTATAATAAAAGCATACGGGGCATTAGCGCAGTTGGTAGCGCGTCACATTCGCATTGTGAAGGCCAGGGGTTCGACTCCCCTATGCTCCACCAGAACAATATTACACAAACCCCTACTACTTTGTAGGTGACTTTGCTGTAATAGCAAAACGAAAGAACCAGAGAATTTTATGTTCTCTGGTTCTGTGGAACATCTCGCATATCCGTAAATCATCGAAAATACCTCATTATAAAATAATACTGTTTCTTTTATAAAAAACAGCCGTAATTTTTTACGATTACGGCTGTTTTGTTTGTATGAAATTTTATAAACGAAAAGAGATGCTTGTTTTTATATTATGTGATTCTTGGATTATCAAAATCGGTATAACCGAAATAATTTTTAATGGCTGTTGTTTCATCATTTTCGCCAAAGCGAGATATCATAAATTTGTGATATTCTGCATTGTATGGATTGATTTTAAGAATATCCAGAAATACATCGATCAACTTGTCTTGTGGAAAATTCGGATTTGACATATTGGTAAATATATTGCTTGCCTGTTGCGTTGTTGTATTTGTGGGATACCAGATAGTTTTTCCGTTCTTATTTAATAAGCATACAAGTGATAAGAACACTCGCCAATAATCCGTGAATACACAGTCAAACAAATTGTCAGGCTTAATGCGACCATATAATTCTGCTTGCTGAGCCTGATTGAGGTTAGATACGCTATTCAAAAGTCCTGCTTCTGCTCCGTCACGTACAATATTAAAGGCTGTAGCTGTTGCGATACCTTTCGCTGCACCTTTTAATCCCAAACCACCGCCACTCAGATTTGGAATGAGGCTGGTTATATTTGACATTATTCTACGGTTTGACTGCAGTGTCAGTTCAATACTTTCAAGCGTTGAGGTATAGTCATTCATTCCGAGGTGGAAATTAGTAAGGTGCTGTTGTTCAAATGAATCTTCTGTAACTGTCCATATACCCTCAGAAATTAAGATGTTCATGGACTGTTTGATCAGAATATTGAGATGGGATCGATATATTTGGGGATAAAACCCAAGAAATGTAGAGAGGTTCTGAACTTTTTTGTCATATTCTTTTCTTGCATTATCAGTACAGGCAGAAGCAAGCTCACGGAATTTCAGTCTATATGAATTAAAAATATCCATACTCTCCGATATTTCAAGCTCTTTTCCGCATACAGAAAACTTCCTGACCGAACCAACTACTTGTTCCCAGTCATCTGATACTGTTTCCTGTGATTTATACTGTTCACTGTTTTTTATTTTCCCGATATAAGAAATAGCAGATTTTGCAGTATCTACATCTTGCGGATTTAAGGGCATGGAAATGGTAGATGTGCTATTATTGTTCACTATATCTATCTGTAAAGCAGATGTATTATCCACAGTGCTTATCAGTTGTAACGTCAGGTTGGAGAAGTATATAATACTTCCGCTTGAACCTCCCTGCATTGAATTGCTCAAAATATTCCTGTGTCCAGATTCGAGATAATACAGAATCGCATAATCCTCATAAATTTCCAGCTTTATCCCATCGGGTGACTGCAAAATATATTTATAGTTTATAGGGGTTCCATTTGCAGAAGCAATCTTCTCATTTGCATATGTCAATGCTCTTGCAAAGCGTTCTTTCTGACTATACTCAAAAGCCAATATCAGACGTTTGCCATTTGCCATTGTATTAGCCACACCATTTGTAAATTGCATAGGTGGGTTAACTAAAAAAATCTGAGTCAATTCAGAATATTTGTATTCATTATCCCCATAAATCAAAGAATTCTCGGTGAAAATAAATTTTCTACCTATGCCAAATTTTGGGGCAAACACTTCATACATAGTGTGAGATGTATTATTTGAAGCACTATTAGCTGATTGGCTTCCCGAAAGGTCACCAACTACTTGCTGCGCACCGTTCACAGCCTTTTGGACAGTACTGTTCAGCTTGTTAAAAAAGCCATTATTTGTCGATTGCGATTGTGCTGTGCCAGAAAATACTTTAGCACCACATTGACCGCAAAAAACAGCACCGTCATTTAATTTGCTTCCGCATTGCGTACAAAAAGCCATTCTAATTCTCTCCTTTATTTCCTATATTCTGCAACTTCAATCCAAGCCGCATTTTCCCATTCAATCGGTGAGTTATAACCACTTTCGGAAATTGCTTTTCTGATACAATTTTGGAAAGCAATATATTCCTCATAGTTCCACTTGCTCCAGGGCTTTGAAGTGCTTTCGCTATACTTGCCTACAGTACCGTCCTTTTTCGGAACGCATTCCAGTTTCAGACAATGTTTCAACTTTGGATTATCTGAGCCAACAGCCTGCATAATATAGCTATCCACAGGAATGTGCAGATAGTTTTTCAGAGCAGAGTCCTCCGCCGTCATCAAAACATATTTTAGCATCATATTCAGCCACTTTTGTGCCTGTCCATACGTCAATTCGCTGATTTCCGAATACGTATTGATGATCTCTTCACAGATTCTTTGATGCTCACGGTCAAAGGCACTCTGTCTTTCATCAGAACCCTTTACGGCATTCTCCAAAACGTCATATTCATGGACGAGCATTTCACAGATTTTTCGCTTTGCACTTTTTCTAGTGCCTCTATTATCCGTGTTGAACTTTATCGTTCTGCACAAGTCCAGATAAGCTTTTTCTGCACATTTGACTAGAATATCATTCATACTATCACCCTTTGTCATATTGAAGTACGCATACTTCAAAAATTCAAGTACCATAATTTTTACCCTTCGCTCTTGTCTCGTTTGATCGTTTACATAAACTTTTCAGGCTTTACGTTCAGAGCATAGCAAATCGCCCTCAGGTCTTCCGGGTACAGCGTTTGTTTTCCGTTCAGAATCGCATCAAAAGACTTAGCGGAAATTCCTGCTTTCTTTGCGACATTTGCTGCTTTTAAGTCATTGTTTGCCATGTATGTGCGAACTTTCTCATAAACTCTCATAAGACAGACTCCTTTCCAGAAATTCTGGATTTATTATCATTTTACCACAGATTATCTGTGAAGTCAAGCGGGCTATACAGATTTTCTTGATTTCTTTGTTGACATAACAGAATTCATGTGGTACAATCAAGGTAGAGGTGATTTGATGAAATACGAAATCGGTGCAAGAATCCGTAAATATCGGGAAATGAGTGGTTTCAGCCAAAAGGAACTGGCACAGAAAATCGGTGTCAGCAACAGCCGTGTTTCCAACTGGGAACAGGGAATCAACCGTCCCGATGCGGATATTCTTGCGGATATCTGCAAGGCATTGAATGTATCTCCCAGTGAGCTGCTTGATGTCAGATTATCACCGGAAGATTTAAGCGAACAAGAGCGAAAGGTAATTATGGCTTATCGCACCAAACCAGACCTCAGGAAAGCTGTAAATATTCTTTTGGGTATTGAATAATTGTTTTTTCAGCAAAGAAAAAAATCTTTCTGCACGAAAAAAGATACAGCTGTCTGCGGTTATTAACGGTTGAAAAGCCGAGCTGTTACTTTTGCCGAATCTTCGCTTGATTTCTATTGGCTGTTTTGTGAAGTCTGACTAATTTGAGTCGCTTTTTGAAAAAAACTTATATATAGAAAAAGCCATTGACACTAAATTTATAGTATCAACGGCTTTTGGTTTAATTATGAAATAAGTGTTCCTGTGTTTCATCAAGCAAACACATACGCTATAGCGAGCTTGTTTTTATATCTGACAAGCAGCTTGTTCTCCTTTTCTTTCGTTCTAACTATATTGGGCGAATATGTGCAACATATCATTATGATTTGGATATCAACTGCTATGTGATACGGCGTAGTTTCAGAATCAAACCAATGGGAAAAATCAAAATTCACGAAAAATTGCTCCACCCTATTTAAGGAGAAAGAGATGAAATTCAAAACGTTAAACACTATAATCTGTTCGGCAGCAATGTCAGCTGTTGTTGTGTCAGCGATATTTCTTGCGGAAATTATCCGTACCGCAAACGATTTGCTCCTGTTGCCGTATCTGCTGGTTGTTGCAGTGATATATGCAGTCATGCTGTTAAGCGAAAACAGGAAAACCCTCTTGTTGAAATGGGTTCTGACGCTGCCTTTTTCCTTTTTATGTCTCGAATATTTTTGGCAGACACATTACTCTGTCAGAGCGCTAAACTGGATGACAGAAGGCTATGGAAAGCAGTCTGCCGGCGGCAATTTTGCTGGTTTTCTGTTTCTTGTACTTTTATTCGTCCTTTGTATATCTGCTAAAATAAAACTGAGCCAGCTGAGGGAAAAATGATAATAAAAAA
>OKRY01000591.1_pt1 | contig 29112 bp, 30 predicted proteins | sample 1601121 | NCBI WGS metagenome assembly OKRY01 (sample SAMEA3541546, study PRJEB24748) | human gut metagenome | biome: human gut; feature: human-associated habitat; material: faeces | place: China | collected 2012
AAAAAGTGGATCATATTGAAGAACCTTATGTGAAGTGTGACATTATGGTACCCAAAGAATATGTAGGTCCTATGATGGATCTTTGTCAGAAAAAACGTGGCGAATATGTGGATCTTCAAGTTTTAGATGATGTTCGTATGATGATGGTGTACCAAATGCCATTAAGTGAAATTATTTATGATTTCTTTGATAAGATGAAATCTTGTACGAAAGGCTATGCTAGTTTTGACTATGAATTTAGTGGATATCGCACAAGTTCATTGGTGAAGATGGATATTTTATTAAATGGACAAATTGTCGATGCCCTATCTACGATTGTCTTTAGAGATTTTGCGTATAACCGCGGTAATGCGATGGCTGTAAAATTGAAAGACTTGATTCCTAAGCAGCAATTTGAAATTCCTGTACAGGCTGCCATTGGTGGAAAGATCATTGCACGTACAAACATTAAGGCATTGCGTAAAAACGTGTTGGCTAAATGTTATGGGGGAGATATTTCGCGTAAAAAGAAATTATTGGAGAAACAAAAAGAAGGAAAGAAACGTATGAAGATGGTAGGATCGGTTGAGATTCCGCAAGAAGCCTTCATGGCCGTTTTAAGTATGGATGACGACTAATGGTACCATCAGCCTATGTACACATTCCTTTCTGTGATTCGATATGTGCGTATTGTGATTTTGTCCGGATTCAAAAAAATGAACAATTCTTTTCAAGTTGGAAAGAAAAATTAATTCAAGAAATTCAAGAGTATAAGATTTCAAGTCTTCATACTCTTTATTTTGGTGGTGGAACACCAAGTTTATTAAGTGTGGATGATTTTGTATCTATAAGAAATTGTTTTCCTAAAGATATTGAGGAATTTACCGTAGAATGCAATCCTGAATCTTTAGATGAAGATAAATTAAATGCCTATGTAGCTCTTGGTGTGAACCGCATTAGTTTAGGTGTTCAAAGCTTTAAGGATGATCTATTAAAGATTTGTCATAGAACACATACAGCAAGTCAGGCAATTTCGGTTATTGAAAATATCAAGAAAAGTTCGATATCGACTTTTTCCATTGATTTAATTTTTGGGCTTCCAAATCAAACAATGGAAGATGTGAAAAAAGATATTTCCACATTTTTAAGTTTAGATATACCACACTTATCTATTTATTCTTTGCAGATTGAAGAAAATTCTATCTTTGGAAAGACAGGGGTAAAGCCTTGTGATAGTGATCTAGAAGCCGATATGTTTGAATATATTACGAAAACACTTGAAGCAGCCGGATATATTCATTATGAGATTTCTAGCTTTTGTAAGCCAGGTCATTATTCCAAGCACAATCTAGCATATTGGCAAGACAAAGATTTCTATGGCTTTGGCTGTGGTGCAAGTGGAAGACTTGATGGGATTCGTTATGATAATACGACTAGTTTAAAGGAGTACTGTTCTTTGGGTCCTTGTCCTGTTTATATCGATGAAACACTTGCTGAACGAGGCATGGATGCGATCATGATGGCTTTACGTACAAAGTTTGGATTGAATATAAAAGAATGGAATCTAAAGTATCAAAGTGATTTTAAAGAACATTATGCGCAAGTATTAGATAAGTATCGTGAGTATTTTTGTTTTGAAGGGGAATGTATCTATTTAAAGGATGCTGGTCTTGAAATATTAAATACGATTCTAGTTGATTTTATGTTGATTGAATGATATAGTTTAATAGCTTTTGTACTGAGAGTCTGGAAACTTCCAACCTTTCGCTCGGTAGAAAAGGACTAATATACATGGAGGAAGAAAAAAATGTTATTAAAATCTGAAAAACAAGCAATTATGCAAGAGTATGCAGTACACGAAGGTGACACAGGTTCTCCTGAAGTTCAAATCGCTGTATTGACAGAAGAAATCAACCGTTTAACGGAACACTTCAAAGAACACAAACACGATTTCCATTCACAACGTGGATTGATGAAAAAAGTAGGACGTCGTAAAAAATTGTTAGCTTACTTGAAGGGTAAAGATTTAGATCGTTACAAAGCATTGATCGCTAAATTAGGTTTAAGAAAGTAATCGAAAAGATTACTTTTTTTTTAAGCATTTATTTGATAGAATATAAAAGTATGATTGAGGTGAAAAAATGGCGAAACAAGAGTTTCATTTAGATTTTTGTGGTCGGGGGATCACAGTAGAAACTGGGGAAATCGCAAAACAAGCAGATGGTGCTGTTATTATTCGTTATGGAGATACAGTTACATTATCAACTGCATGTGCATCGAACCAGGCAAAAGAAGGGATTGACTTTTTCCCTTTAACAGTAAGTTTTGAAGAAAAGTTATATTCTGTTGGAAAGATTCCAGGAGGATTTTTACGTCGTGAAGGAAGACCAAGCGAACATGCGACATTAACAGCTCGTATGATCGACCGTCCAATCCGTCCATTATTTGCGGAAGGATTCCGTAATGAAGTACAGGTTGTCAACACTGTATTAAGTGTGGATCAAGATGCAAGTCCTGAAATGGCTGCCATGTTTGGTGCTTCTTTGGCATTATGTATTTCTGATATTCCATTCAATGGACCTATTGCTGGTTGTAAAGTTGGACGTATCAATGGAGAATTTGTTGCGAATCCTACAGTCGCTCAAATGGAAGAAAGTGACATTGATTTAACAGTTGCAGGTACTGCACAAGCTTTAAACATGGTTGAAGCAGGTGCTAAAGAAGTGAGCGAAGAAGATATGCTTGCGGCATTGATGTTTGGACATGAACAAATCAAAAAATTATGTGCATTCCAAGAAGAAATTGTTGCGGCTTGTGGTAAAGAAAAACGTGAAATCGAATTATACGCAGTTGATGAAACAATTGATCGTGAAGTTCGTTCTAACTTTGAAGCACAAATTCGTGCGGCTGTTTCAATTAAAGAAAAATTGGAACGTTATGGTAAGATTGATGATTTAACAGATGAAGCGGCTGAAATGATTGCAAACAAAGAATATGCATCTGAAAAAGAGCAAAACAATGCGGTGAAACAAGCTCGTGAAATTTGTCGTGGTATTGAAGCAGATGAAGTACGTCGTTTAATTATCGAAGATAAAGTTCGTCCAGATGGTCGTCAAATTGATGAAATCCGTCCATTGAACTCACAAGTGGATTTACTTCCTCGTGTTCATGGTTCAGCATTATTTACTCGTGGTGAAACACAGGTATTATCAACAACTACATTAGGTGCTTTAAATGACAATCAAATCATTGATGATTTAACTGTTGTAGATTCAAAACGTTTCATGCACCACTATAACTTCCCTCCATATTGCGTAGGGGAAACAGGACGTATGGGAAATCCTGGACGTCGTGAAATTGGTCATGGTGCTTTAGGTGAAAGAGCTTTAGCTCAAGTATTACCAAGCGTAGATGAATTCCCATATACAATTCGTACAGTTGCAGACGTTATGGAAAGTAACGGATCTAGTTCTCAGGCAAGTATTTGTGCAGGAACTATGTCTTTAATGGCAGCTGGTGTTCCAATCAAAGCTCCAGTAGCTGGTATTGCGATGGGATTGATCATGGATGATGATTCAGGTAAATATACTGTATTAACAGATATTCAAGGTATGGAAGACCACTTTGGAGATATGGACTTTAAGGTTGCCGGAACTAAAAATGGTATCACAGCTTTACAGATGGATATCAAAGTAACAGGTATCACTAAAAATATCTTTGAAGAAGCGTTAGCACAAGCTCACAAAGCTCGTTTAGAAATCTTAGACAATATGCTAGCATGTATTTCTGAGCCAAGAACACAATTGAGTCCATATGCACCTAAGATTGCGATGATGAACATTGATCCAGATAAGATCAAAGATGTGATCGGACCTGGTGGAAAAATGATCAACGAAATCATTGCACAATGTGACAATGTAAAAATTGATATTGATGATGATGGAAAAGTTGTAATTTATCACAATGATTATGATACAATCGAAAAAGCGAAACAAATGATCAGTGACATTGTTCGTGTAGCTAAAGTTGGTGATGTATATGCAGCTAAAGTTGTTCGTTTAGAAAAATTTGGTGCATTCGTGAACCTATTTGGCAATACAGATGGTTTATTACATATTTCTAAAATTTCTCACCACCGTGTAGATAAAGTAGAAGATGTATTAAAACTTGGTGATGTGATTGATGTTAAGGTTACAGAAATCGACAATAAGGGTCGTATCAATGTAAGCGCAAAAGCTTTACTTCCAAAACCTAAAACAGAAGAAGAAAAAACGGAAGCGTAAAAATTAGGAACTCGTGAAAAACGAGTTCTTTTTTCTTGACTATGTGGTAAAATAGGTGGGTAGAGGTGAAAATTATGGATTTTAATACAGAAGTACTTAAATATAAAGATGATTTCTTAAAAGACTTAAACACACTTGTATCGTATGAAAGTGTTCGTGATGAATCTACGAAAACTGAAAATGCTCCTTTTGGAAAGAATTGTCGTGACGTTTTAGATGCGATGCTAAACATGGCTAAACGCGATGGTTTTGAAACAAAAGATGTTGATGGATATGCAGGTGTTGTTGAATATGGAAAGGGTGACGATACATTTGGTGTTTTAGGTCACTTAGATATTGTGCCACTAGGTGAAGGGTGGACAAAAGATCCTTTAAAAGTAACATTGGAAAATGGCTATATCTTTGGACGTGGTGTTATGGATGATAAAGGACCGGCTCTAGCTGGTTATTATGCCTTAAAAATGATTCGTGATTTAAACATTCCACTTAAAAAACGTGTCATGTTGATAACAGGATGCGATGAAGAATCAGGTATGGAATGTATGAATTACTATGTAGATCATGCCGAAGTTCCTCAAATGGGATTTGTACCAGATGCCAACTTTCCAGTGATTTATGGTGAAAAAGGTGGCTTACATGTAGGATTAGTAAGTCGTGATGCAACAGTCATCAAAAAACTTCATGCGGGAAGCCGCCCAAATATTGTCATTGGTAAAGCGGATGTGACTGTGGATGTGATGAGTTATCAACAAGAAGATTTATTTAAATTCTATTGTGCTACGCAAGGCGTTAAGGGTTCAATCAAAAGAAGTGAAGAAGGAGTTACACTACATATTGATGGTGCCTTTGCGCATGCAGCTATGCCATATAATGGTGTGAATGCCGCTGTTTTATTGTTGAATTTTATTGGTGAAGCTTATAATGATCAACTATCAAAAGATTTATATTCATTATTAAAGGACTGGATGGGAAAACCAGTTGGCATTGAAAAAGATGACTTATATATGTCTTTCTTAACAATGAATACAGGTATTGTGAATATGGAAAATAACGAAACGGATATTTTAATTGATATTCGTTATCCAAATGATACAAATGCAGATGAAATTATGGCTAAATTTGATGCAGCTTGTGCAAGTTTAACTTCAAATATCAAAGCCGAAAATCGTGGAGATTCAAAACCATTGTTTGTGGATCCAGATTCTCGTTTAGTAAAAGATTTAATGAGTGTCTACCAAAAATATACAGGCGATACATTCTCATGTCCAATCACAATTGGTGGTGGAACATATGCACGTAAATTTGAAAATTTTGTATCGTATGGTCCTGAACTTCCAAATGAAGTCATCGAAACAGATGCGTTTGTAGGAGGATGTCACCAACGTGATGAAGGTATTAAATTAGATAACTTGTTGCAGGCTATCTGTATTTATGCCGATGCGATCGTGACATTGTGTAGCTAATATGAGAATGCGTAAAGTGAAGTGGGCAACAGATTATTTGCCTACCGCAAATTGTTTAGTGAAGGAACCATCTAAACAGGCAGGAAATTGGAAAAAGTTAATGGGTACAGATACTTTGCATATTGAGATTGGTTGTGGAAAAGGAAATTATTCTTTAGACATGGCTAAAATGTATAAGGATACTGGATTCATTGCGATTGAAAAGAATGAAAGTGCTGCGGGTATTGCCGCTAAAAAATATGATGAGGATACAGACGATAAACATTTGAAACTGATCCAAGATGATGCGAGTAGCATAGGAGAATGGTTTGGACCTCGTGAAGTCGATGTGATCCATTTGAATTTCTCAGATCCATGGCCTAAAAAGCGTTATGCGAAAAGACGTTTATCAAGTTCTTCCTTTTTAGATCAATATAAGCGCATCTTATCAAGAAATGGCGAAATTCAAATGAAAACGGACAACAGTGCTTTGTTTGAATATAGCTTGATTGAGTTTCAAAATGCGGGATTTAAGATGGTTGAAGTCAGTGTGGATTATCGTCGTGAAAAACATGAAGAGGATGCGATTACAGAATATGAACAAAAATTCATTTCTTTAGGACAACCAATCTATCGTTGTGTTTGGAGATATATGCATGACTGATATTAAAAATAAAGATGAATTTTTAAAAGCTCTAAACAATACAGGCATTCAAGTGATGATGTTTACAGCGTTTTGGTGTCCAGACTGTATGTACATCAAACCTTTCTTGCCTGAAATCGAAGAAGAATTTAGCAATTTACAATTCTATTCCTTAAATCGTGATCATTGTATGGATATTGCGCTTGAATATGAAGTGATGGGTATCCCTAGCTTTATATGTTTTAAGGATGGAAAAGAAATTTCAAGATTTGTGTCGACTCTTCGAAAGACAAAAGAAGAAATAGAGGCATTTCTTACTCAAACTATAGAAAGTGAGGATAAAAGATGTTAAAGGACTTAATGCATGCGATTTTCAATGAAGATATTGAAGAAGATGATGAAGAACAAGAAGTTGTAGAAGAACCTACAAAAGAAGAAGAAATTACACCTGTACCTGAAGTTGTAGAACAACCTGTTGTACAAGAAGAGGTAAAACCACAGCCTGTATTTACACAAGCTGCAAGTTCAGTTGAAGAAAATCCTGAAAACTTTATGGATTCTCCAATTTTTGAAAAGGCGATTATTCAACCTAAACAAAAGAAATCTACGATTTTCCAAGGCTTAGATGTGGATTCAATTGCTCAAGAAGAAACAAAACCGAAACAAAAAGTATATAAATATGATCGTCATAAATCAGTAAAAGTACGTCGTGTTGCGGAAGATTTAGATTATCAACCTGTTATTTCTCCAATTTTTGGAAATGTTGAGGATGATAAAAAAGAATTTGATAAAGTACATGATGCGATTTCTTTACAAAAACCAGAAGATGAAGATTTCTCACAGATTTTATCGCCAATGTATGGAACATACCTTCCTAGTATGCAACCTGCAAAATCGATTCCTGAATATAAGGTAGAAGATAAAAAGGCGAATATGAATCTTTCTGAAATGTTAGAAAAGCCAAAAAAGGAAACAAATAAACAAGAATCATTATTCGATAAAGAAGGTGAATAGAATGGCTTATCATTTTATTGGTATTAAAGGAACAGGTATGGCTGCCTTAGCATGTATCTTACATGATGAACATAAAGAAGTAACGGGTAGTGATATCGATAAATATATTTTTACAGAAGATGGATTAAGAGCTCGTAATATTCCTATTTATTCATTTAGTCCTGAAAATATTAAGGACAATGATACAGTAATTATTGGTTTATCTTTTGATCAAACACATCCTGAAGTGAAAGCAGCGATGGATAATCCAACTGTAAAAACATATTATTATAATGAATATTTAGGTATTTTGTTAGAGTCATACAGCTCAATTTGTGTAGCTGGTACACATGGTAAATCAACTACGACTGGTATTTTAGGTCAAGTTCTTTCTTTACAAGATGAATGTGCCTATTTAATTGGGGATGGTCATGGCTATATGCCAGAACATGCCAATCATTTTGTGCTAGAGTCTTGTGAATTTCAAAGACATTTCTTAGCCTATCATCCAGATTATGCGATTATTACAAATATTGAATTAGATCACATCGACTATTATAAAGATATGGATGATTATGTATCGGCATTCCAAAGTTTTGCCGACCAAGTCAAAAAACACATTGTCGTATTTGGAGATAACGAACACTTGAAGAATTTGCATTACAACGTACCTGTGACAACATATGGTATGAAGGATGGAAATGATTATCAAGCCGTTAATATTGAGCAAGGTCCATTTGGCATGCATTTTGATTGTAAGCACAATGGTGAAATTCTAGCTCATGTTGAATTAAATGAGGTAGGAGATCCATTTATGCAGGATGCCTTAGGATGTTTTGCGCTAGCCCATGTTCTAGGTATGCCGGCTGATTTGATTGTACAAGGCTTAAAAGAATATAAAGGAATTGCACGTCGATTTGTGATTGACGAAGTCAAGGATAGTGTATTAGTGGATGACTATGCACACCATCCAACCGCTATTCGTTTAATGATTGATGCCGTTCATAAAAAATATCCGGAAAAGAAAATTGTTGCGTTATATAAACCAGATCGTTATTCACGTCTACAATATTTCTTGGATGACTTTGCGAAAAGCTTAAATACGGCAGATCAAGTATGTTTACTTGATTTTCCTAAAAATGCCGTAAGAGAAGATGAAACAATCACGGTCACAATTCAAGATTTAATGGATCGTTGTCCAAACGCAATCTTATTAGATGTAGATGATGCTTCAGCAGAAAAGTTAAAAGAATTAGCTCCTGCAGCATTCGTCTTTATGTCAAGTAAAGACATCTATCTATTAAGAGATAAATTAGAGAAGATTTTATAAAAGAACAGATTGTCTGTTCTTTTTTAGTTGTGGACAATTCAAAAAGCGGCTATAATATGATTGAATCTTAGAATAGCCGAAAGGAGAAAGAATATGTATATTAAAAGACATATGGAAGAAACTATAAAAGAGTGTTTAGAACAATTTCCAATTGTATTAGTTACTGGACCTAGACAAGTTGGTAAAACAACACTTTTACAATATGTTTGCGATAATTTTCAATATGTTACATTAGATGATCCAATTATATTGACACAGGCCGTAGAAGAGACAAATTTGTTTTTAAAAAACTATCAACCACCCTTGTTCATTGACGAAGTCCAATATGCGCCTAGTATATTTAGATATTTAAAAATGTATGTCGATATGAATAAACAAAAAGGAAGTTTTGCGCTTACTGGATCACAGGCTTTTGAGTTGATGAAAGGGGTAAGTGAAACCTTAGCTGGACGAATGGCGATTGTTGAATTAAAAGGATTATCATTTCGTGAAATACATCATATTGAATTTAATAAACCTTTTATCCCAAATGAAGCCTATTTTAATGAAAGAAAATCACAAATTAAAAGCTATTCTGATCTGTGGCATTGGATCCATAGAGGAAGTATGCCGCAACTTCAAGATGAAAAAATTGATTGGCAAAGATACTACTCTTCTTATGTGAAAACATATATCGAAAGAGATGTTCGACAAATTATTAATGTTTCTAACGAGTTAAAATTTATAAAGTTTTTAACATCCCTTGCGGTTAGGTGTGGGGAATTATTAAATATTAATGCGGTTAGCAATGAAGTAGAGACAAGTGCAGATACAATTAAAAGATGGCTTTCGATTCTTCAAACTTCGGGAATTATCTATTTGTTGGAACCATATTCTAACAATTTATTAAAGCGAGTTGTCAAAACACCAAAAGTTTATTTTTATGACACCGGTTTGGTATGTTACTTGGCTAGATGGACTAGTGCAGATACAGCTATGACAGGTGCTCAAGCTGGAAATATATACGAAAATTTTATTGTGTCTGAAATTTTAAAAAGTCATTTAAATGCAGGTAAAACCATTTCAAATATCTATTTCTATCGTGATCGTGATCAAAGAGAAATTGATGTAGTGATTGATGAAGATGGGAAATTGTATCCGATTGAAATTAAAATGACGGCAAATCCTACAAAGTCCATGGGGAAACATTTTTCGGCATTAAAAGATATCCCAAATAAAGAAGTACAACCAGGAATCATATTATGTCAATATGATCGAAAGATGTATTTGACTGAAGATATGATCGCATTGCCAATTGAATATATTTAATCGATACTCTTTCTTTTTTTCATAGTCAACAAGATTTGCTTGTACACTATGTTTTGAGCAAGTTCGTGAAGTTGAATCAAGAAAAAGAGGATTTTGCCTCTAGATTGTATTTTATGGAAGTGTTAGAATAATTCGAGCACTTCCTTTATTATTTGTAGCGTTTACAGGGTTGTGAAAAAAGTTTCAAAATAAATAGATAAGTTAGAAAGTTCATGTTATAATCTTTCTGAGGTGGTATTGTGAGTCTAGATATCTTTATGAGTACATTAGCTCGTGCATTTTCATATGTTTTACCAATCGTTGGTGTTATCGCATTAATTTATTCGATTTTGTTTTTAAAACAGTTGATTGAAACTTTAAAACAGTTGTCAAAAACATTGGATACAGCCAATGATCAATTAAAAAAATTAGATGCACCATTAAAAACGGCAGAAAATATTTCTACTACAGTGGATGAAGTGAACCAGAGCGCAAAAGAGGCGTTTGTGAGTGTGATGAGTTCACTTAGCGAAAATGTACAAAATGCCAAAGACTGGTTTCAAAATAAAAAGAATGGAAAAGAAAGTATTGAAACAAAGGAGGATGAATGACATGGATGAAAAACAATTAATTGATGATTTAGAAAAAGAATCGATGCTAGAACTTGAAGTGATGCATGAATCCGAAAATACAGATAATGAAAGAATTATTGAGGATGCTAAGAGTAAAATTGAAAAGTTGTTTGATGATTTGCGTGATTTATTAAAAGACGCTTCAAATCCTGAAAAAGTAAAGGAAGCTTTATCGCAAGCTAAGGATGATGCAAAAGATATTCTTTCTTCAACAAAAGATAAAGTGGTTGAAGTCAGTGAGAGTGAACAATTTAAACAAACCGTTTCGGCTGGTAAAGAATTTTTACAGGGCACAGCTGGATTGGTAGTAGATGGCTTTAAATATGGAAAAGAAACATTAAGAAAAAATGATTCTTTACGTAAAGTAATTGATAGAGCGGATGAAAAAGTAGACGAAATTCGTACAAATGATTCTGTTATTCGTGCCGTTGATAAAGCAGAAGAAGTAACTGGTAAAGCTACAGAAGCATTGTTTAGTGGATTGAAGAAAATATTTAACAAGGGGGACGAATAGGAATGAAAAGAATTACCATTTATGATGTTGCCAAAGAGGCAGATGTCTCATTAGCAACTGTATCACGTGTTATTAATGATAGTAATGTAGTGCGTGAAGATACACGTATGCGTGTTCAACAAGCTATTGAAAAATTGGGATATAAACCAAATGCGATTGCGCAAGGATTAGCTCTTTCAAAAACAACTACAATTTCAATTGTGATGAGTGAAAAGTTATTTGCGTATAATGCGAAGATTTTAAATGGTCTTATGGATGTCGCAAAAATCTATAACTACAACATTATGTTCCATACTACAAGTAAGGGCATTTCAAAAATGCAGGATGTGATTGAATCGATTATTAAGTCACGTGTGGATGGTGTAATTTTATTTAATGACAACTTCTCTGAAGATGAAATGGAAGTCTTACATGAATACCAAATTCCAATGGTTGTAGTTGGAAGTAAATTAAAAGGACAAAAGATTGGCAACGTTGGAAATGTATATATCAACTTCGAACGTATGGCATATGAATTTGTCAACGAATGCTTCGAAAAAGGTATCGATGATATTTCTATGGTAGAAGATAAATTAAATCTTTCTATGATGGAACAATTAAAAGCGGGTGTAGATCGTGCATATGCGGAAAAGGGATTGGTTTTCAACAAATATGTTACATATGATGATAGCTACAAATCAAGTTATACATTCTTGTCCGATTACTATAAGAGAAATAAGCCAAGCCGTATGGTAATCACATTCCGTGATTCACAAGCCATTGCTTTAATGAATGCTTGTAAAGAGAGTGGATATTCAATTCCAGATGATACACAACTTGTATGTATCTTGAATTCTAAATATTTAACAATGATGCGTCCAATGATTTCTACATACAACATTCCTGAATATGATTTAGGAGCTGTTGCGATGCGTTTATTAACTAAGATGTTAGTGGATGATGAGTCTGTTAAACAGAATAAAGACATTGAAATCTCATTCTCAAAAATGTTTAGAGAAACTACAAAGTAAGAGTTCGTTTTGAACTCTTTTTTTATTTAGTGTATAATCTAGGCATGGAAATAATTTTTATAAATAATGCAAAAGATAGAAGTGTCTATCGATACAAAAAAGACTTTGAAAACATATTAGAACGTGCATGCCAGGTGTTAGAAAGAAAAGGAGATTGGAGTTTATCTGTAATATATGTAACACCTGAACAGATTCACGAAATCAATCGTGACTATCGAAATGTAGATCGTCCAACGGATGTGATTAGTTTTGCGATTCAAGATGATATGAGTGATATGTTGGTGGATGAAGATCAATATGAACTTGGAGACATCTTTATCAATGTGCAAGCTATTCGTGATCAAGCAAGTGCTTATGGACATTCGATTCGTAGAGAAGCTTGTTTCTTATTCTGTCATGGCTTACTTCATCTGATGGGATATGATCACATGAAAGAAGAAGATGAAAAGGTTATGTTTGCCTTACAGGATGAAATTCTAGATGAATTGGTTCAAAGGTAGATTCAAATATGCCTTTCAAGGCCTGTTTTACGCTTTTACTTGTGATCGTAGTATACGTCTTCAAGGCATCTTTGGATTGATTGTCATATTGTTTGGCTTTATCTTTCATTGTTCCATTGAAGAATGGATGATGTTGATTAGTGCAATTGGTTTCGTATGGTTTAGTGAAATTATGAATTCTTGCATTGAAAGATGTGTGGACTATATTTCATTAGAACGTAATGAACAAGCTAAACATATTAAAGATATGGCTGCAGGTGCTGTTTTTATTATAAGTGTGCTTGCGGCTTGTATTGGGCTTTATGTATTTTTGCCCAAATTATTTTAAATGGGAGGTAAAATGAAAAATTATAAATCAGGATTTATCGCAATTGTTGGAAGACCCAACGCTGGAAAATCAACATTGTTGAATGCATTGTTAAAAGAAAAAATTGCGATTATGTCAGATAAACCAAATACGACAAGAAACAATATTTCAGGTATTTTAACCCATGAAGATTGTCAATATGTGTTTGTGGATACGCCAGGTATTCATAAGCCTCAGCAACAATTGGGTCGTGTTTTAAATAAAAATGCCTATTCCGCTATGGAAGATTGTGATGTGATCGGATGGATCGTAGATGGTACACAATCTTTTGGAACTGGAGATTCTTTCATTTTAAAAAGAATTGAAACACTTCATAAACCTGTAGTATTGATCATGAATAAAATCGATAAATTACCAAAAGAGCAGTTATTGAAACGTTTAGTGTATTGGCAAAAACAACATGACTTTAATGATATTGTTCCAATTAGTGCTTTAGACAAAGATAATCTAGACGAATTGTTACACGTATTTAAGGGATACTTGCCGCAAGGCGAACCTATGTTTCCAGAAGAAATGAAATCGGATCATGATATCAACTTTAGAATGTGTGAAATCGTTCGTGAAAAAATCTTATTTAAAACCCATGAAGAGATTCCTCATAGTGTAGCGGTTATTTTAGAACGTAAAGAAAAACGCGGCAATCGTATGTATCTTCAAATGATGGTCGTTGTCGATCGTGAATCGCAAAAGGGAATTTTGATTGGTAAACAAGCGAACATGATTCGTTCCATTCGCTTAGATGCACAAAAAGAATTGAAAGATATGCTTGGATGCAGTGTGGATTTAGAATTGTTTGTTCGTGTAGAAAAGAATTGGCGTAATCATGAAAACAAAATAAAAGAATTTGGTTTAGATGAATTAGAACAAATCGATGAAGACTAAGATTCAAGCCCTTGTATTAAGTGTAAGTGAATATAAAGATAAAGATGGCTTGGTCAAAGTGTTGACTACAGATTCCATTTTAACTTTATACGCAAGAGGACTGTTCAAGCAAAATTCTAAGAATTTACGGCTTGTACAGCCTTTTTCTTATAATGAATTCATGATTGAAGATAAAACGAAAATGCCTTTATTACTCCAAGGACAAACCATTCATTATTACTATCACATTCAAGAAGATTTATTTAAATCCAGTTGTTGTTTTGTATTACACGATCTGATTTCTAAAACGAAAAAAGAAGAAAAATTATTTAACATATTACTCGACTGTTGGAACTCGGCAAATCAAAATTTAGACGATTTCTATTTCTGGGCATGTATTGTCTTAAAATATTGCATCGAACAAGAAGGAATACAACCATTTGTGGATGGTTGTGTACATTGTCAAAATATGCGAGTTGAAACTTTATCTTTAAAAGATGGTGGCTTTTTATGTGAAAAGTGCAATCACAATCAATATCCAAAATGGAATGTGGATTCATTAAAAAAATATCGAGCTTTGTTTAAATGTAAAGAAGAGAACTTAGCTTATGTCAAAGAACATTTCACGTTTAACCTTGATGATTTGATCTATCTAGCTAAATGGGTCGAATATCATAGTCAAAAAAGCTATCCAAGCATTCGTTTTTTAGAAAGTATTCGAGGCTTAGAGTGATGTTTCAAGAATTAGTATTTCAAGTTGTACAAAAAGCACATGCAGGTCAAGCTGATAAAGCGGGTAAAGATTATGTCCTGCATCCTACATGGATACAGATATAGAAAAGGCTGTTGCGTATTTGCATGATGTATTAGAAGATACAAATGTTACTATGGATGAATTAAGAAAAATGTTCCCAAATGAAATCGTAGATGGCGTACTCACATTAACGCATAGAAAAGATGAATCTTATTTTGAATATATATCTAGAGTATCTACATCAAAGTTAGCTAAAAAGGTAAAGGCTGCAGATCTTTTACATAATTTGGATATCACAAGAATCAAAGAACCAAAAAAAACGGATTATGAAAGACTCTAGAAATACAAGAAAGCGATTCTATATCTAGTGACGCACTAGTTTTGTGGTACATAACGTATGAAAATAAGAGAACCTATTTTTAAGTGGGTGATTAAAAACAGGCCATGATAAATCGTGGCTTTTCTTTATGTGTGTCTTTGGATTTAGTCTAGAAATTTATTGATAAATAGGATATAATATGAAAGTGTATCCTTTTGTCTGTATACATAAAAGAAATGAGGTAAATAACATGAACGAAAAGACATTCAATGATGTAGTAAATCACATGAAAACCTCTGGTTTTGTTTACCAAGGTTCAGAAATCTATGGTGGTTTGGCAAATACTTGGGATTTTGGTCCTTTAGGCATTGAATTAAAGAACAATATTAAAAATGCTTGGTGGAAACGTTTCATCCAGGAAAGTGAACACAACGTAGGTTTACAAAGTGCCATCTTAATGAACCCAAATGTATGGGTTGCCAGTGGTCACGTTGGAGGATTTAGTGATCCTTTAATGGATTGTAAAGAATGTAAGAGCCGTTTTAGAGCAGATCAATTGATTGAAGAAGCTAGTAATCACACAGTAAACTGTGGTGGTATGTCAAATGAAGATATGGAAAACTATATTGCTGAACATGAAATCACATGTCCAAAATGTGGTGCTAAAAACTTCACAAATATTCGCCAATTTAACTTGATGTTCAAAACATTCCAAGGTGTATTAGAAGATGCGAAAAGTACAATCTATTTACGTCCAGAAACAGCACAAGGTATCTTTGTCAACTTCAAAAACGTACAAAGAACAATGCGTAAAAAATTACCATTCGGTATTGGACAAATTGGTAAGAGTTTCCGTAACGAAATCACACCAGGAAATTTCATTTTCCGTACTCGTGAATTCGAACAAATGGAACTTGAATTCTTCTGTAAACCAGGAACAGATTTAGATTGGTTTGAATACTATTGTAAAAACTGTGTTCAATTCTTAAAAGATTTAGGTATTAATGAAGAAAATATTCGTTTACGTGCTCATGATCCTGAAGAATTAGCACACTACTCAAATGGTACAAGTGATATCGAATACCACTTCTCTGAACCTATCGGATGGGGTGAATTATGGGGTATCGCAGACCGTACAGATTTTGACTTAAAAGCACACCAAACAACTTCTAAACAAAACTTAGAATATTTTGATCAAGAAGCCAATGAAAAATATATTCCTTATGTTATTGAACCTAGTGTAGGTGTTGAACGTTTGATGTTAGCTGTTATGTGTGAAGCTTATCAAGAAGAACAATTAGAAAATGATTCTCGTGTTGTATTAAAATTACATCCTGCATTAGCACCATATAAAGTAGCTGTACTTCCATTATCTAAAAAATTATCCGATCAAGGGGATGAAGTATTCGCAAAATTATCAAAACACTTTAGCGTAACATATGATGATGCTCAAAGCATTGGAAAACGTTATCGTCGTCAAGATGCGATTGGTACACCATTCTGCGTAACTGTTGACTTTGAAACAGCTAACGATGGATGTGTAACTATCCGAGATCGTGACACTATGCAACAAGAACGTGTCGCTTTAGATGATCTTGTTTCATATATTGAAAATAGAATCGCATTTTAATGAGCTGGATTAGCGAAGAGGATATAAAGGCAATACGTCAACAAGCCGATATTGTTGACGTAATGTCTCACTATATCACACTTGAAAAACAAGGCAAAAATTATAAAGCCATATGTCCTTTTCATGATGATCATGATCCAAGCTTATCGATTTCGACGGATAAACAAATATTCAAATGTTTTGTGTGCAATACAGGTGGGAATGTATTTACTTTTGTTCAAAAGATCGAAAATATTTCTTTTCTAGAAGCTGTATGTAAGGTTGCTGAATGGATTCATTATCCTTTACATTTGGATACATCTAAATTTCAACCGAAAGTCGATGAAAATCAACCTTTATTTGATTGTATACAATCGTATATTCGTTTTTTGACATTTGAACTCGAAAGTGAAAATGGAGAAAGCGTAAAAAGGTATTTAAGTCAACGAAAAATAAATGAAGATATTATAAAAAGATTTGAAATTGGGTATGCACCTGAATCGAGTCGTAGTGTGAAGTATCTCAAGGCAAAAGGTTTTAACGAACAAATACTATTAGACACAGGATTAATTCGTACTCATGACTTGAACACCTATGCCGTATTTGATCATCGATTAATGATTCCAATCCATGATGAACATGGAAATCCAGTTGGTTTTACGGCAAGACGATTAAATGAAGATAAAGATATCGCAAAGTATATCAATACTTCAGAAACAAAGATCTATCACAAAGGAAATTTAATATTTAATTATCATAGGGCGAAAGAGTTTGCGAAAAAGAATAAGCGATGCATATTAGTTGAGGGGGCTATGGATGTCATTGCCTTTGAAAAGGCGGATATTCATGAAAGTATTGCTTGTTTAGGTACAGCTTGTACCAAGGAACAAATGACATTATTAAAACGTTTAAACGTACCACTAGTGGTATGTTATGATGGGGATAGAGCTGGTAAGGCAGCCACTTATAAATTTGGAAAGCTAGCCGTCGATTATGGCTTGAACTTTTCCATTGTGAAAAATACAACGGGTAAGGATCCGGATGAAATTTTTAATGAACTTGGTAAAGATGAATTGTATTTATCCGTTCATAAAACCGTATCGTTTGTTGAATTTTTATTCGAATATTTACCAAATCAATATGATTTAGACAACTACGAGGATAAGAAAAAATTCACTTCTGAAATGCAAGCTTTTATTGAAAGAACATGCACAGATTTTGAAAAGGCCGATTACTATTCTCGTGTTCGAGATTTAACTGGATTTGATCTATCGAATTCTGCAAGTGCTGTTGCACAAATAAAAGAACCAAGAAATAAACCATCTGTTATTCGAAATATGGAGCCATTAAAAAATGGAAGAACACTTGCCGAGTATGGTGTGTTATGGATGATTCTTAAAAGTAAATTAGCGGCCGACCAATTTAAAGATCAGATTGGCTTTTTCCAAGATCCAATCTGCGAAGAATTGTCATTATATTGTTATGACATGTATCGAAATATGGACCATATCGATTTTGATGTTTTAATGAGTTATATCGAAAAAGAAGAGGTTCGTAATTTATTGGTAAGCCTAATGGAAAATCCGTTTCATGTTTATGAATATAATGAAGACTTCTTTAACGATAGTTTAATGAAGATCAAAGAATGTACTTTACAAGACCAAATCGATCAGATCAATAATCAGATCAAGAATGTTCAAGATCCGATGATTAAAATTAGTTTGGCGAGTAAAAAACAGGAATTAATTATTCAAAGAAACGAAATCAACCATCGAAAGGAAGGATAAAAGTATGGCAAATGAAACTCAAAAATTAAAGTTTACAAGCTTGGATGAGGCAAAAGAATTCTTGCTAAAGAGTAAGGAACAAAATGCAGATGTTTCTCAAAAACAATTCTTAGATGCAGTCAGTGCTTTAAATTTAGATGATGACACATTGGACGATCTATATAACTGGATCGATGAAAATATGATTGAATTCATTGATGGGGATGAATTGGATGAAGATGATTTAAATGAGGATGATTTAAACGATGAAGATTTGGATGAAGAAGATTCAATCGCAGAAGAAATTTCACAACTAGAAAAAACATTCGCGAATGCATCACATGCCAAAATTAATGACCCAGTTAAAATGTATTTAAAAGAAATCGGTCAAATTCCATTATTGGATCCTAAAGAAGAGCCAATTATTGCGCGTCAGATTCAAGAAGGGGAACAGGCAAAAGAAGATATTAAAAACCCAGATTTAAGTGAAGAAGAAAAGAAAAAACTCGCAAAAATTATTGCGGATGGTGAAGAAGCGAAACAAACGTTGATTTCTTCAAACCTTCGTTTAGTTGTATCTATTGCCAAAAAATACGTAGGTCGTGGAATGTTATTCTTGGATTTGATTCAAGAAGGAAATTGTGGTTTGATCAAAGCCGTTGAAAAATTTGATTACACAAAAGGATTTAAATTTTCAACATATGCGACATGGTGGATTCGTCAATCCATTACGCGTGCTATCGCAGACCAGGCTCGTACAATTCGTATCCCAGTACACATGGTTGAAACAATCAACAAATTAACACGTATTCAACGTCAATTGGTACAAGATCTAGGTCGTGATCCAATGCCAGAAGAAATCGCAGAAAAAATGGAAAATATTTCTGCTGAAAAGGTACGCGAAATTCAAAAGATTGCCTTAGATCCAGTGAGCCTTGAAACTCCAATTGGAGAAGAAGATGACTCTCACTTAGGAGATTTCATTGAGGATAAAGATACATTATCTCCAGATGATTATACAAACAATCAATTGTTGAAAGATGAAATCAATGCTGTTTTACAAGGACTTACGGAACGTGAAGAAAAAGTATTGCGTTTACGTTTTGGTTTATTAGACGGAAGAACTCGTACGCTAGAAGAAGTTGGTAAAGAATTCAATGTCACTCGTGAGCGTATTCGTCAAATTGAAGCGAAGGCATTGCGTAAACTAAAGAATCCAAATCGCTGCAAACGCTTAAGAGACTTCGTAAAATAATGATACCTTGTTCGAATCGTATTCAAGAAATATTAGAATGGGTCAATGGCGATTGTATTGCAGATATTGGCTGTGATCATGCCTATGTTGTCTGCAACGCCATTTTAAATCATCAATCCAAAAAAGGCTATGCTTGTGATGTGGCACAAGGTCCATTGGATAATGCCAAGAAAACCATTGAAGAGAACGAACTGTCCGATTTTGTATCTTGTCGATTATTAGATGGCATTCAAGGCTTGAATGAGGATGTGGATCAAATTATTATTTGTGGCATGGGCGCTAAATTGATCATAGATATTCTTTCAAAAGGGAATTTACATTCTGGTTTGAGATTCTTATTATCAAGCCATAAAGATGATTTTATTTTACGAGAATATTTACGCGATCATAATATTCATATTGTTCGCGAAAAAATGATTTATGACAATGGACATTATTATCCAATTTTAGATTGTGTCGTGAAAGATCACATTCAAGATATAAGTACTTCACAACTTCATTTTGGTATGAATATGAAAATGGATTCAACGTATTTATCCTATCTAGATTTTGAAGAGAATAAATATAAAAATATTCTTTCAAAAGTCAATAAACCTGAATTTCTTGAAAAAATTGAATATATAAAAGAAATCCGTACTCAGAGAATTTCCTGAATACGGATTTTTGGCTTTTCGATGTCTTGCGATAGATAATCTTTAACTTGGTTTGTCAAATATGTAGGGGTACTTGCACCACTTGTGATCGCAATTGTGGAATAGGGTTCAAAATCCTTTTTATCAATGTCTTCAACCGTTTGAATGGAAAAGACATCAGGAATACCCGCCTTTTTTCCAATATCAACTAATTTTTGTGTGTTATTACTCGTAGGATCTCCAACAACGATTAAACAATCGACATTTTCAAGATCTAAAATAGCTTGTTGACGAACTCTTGTTGCATTACATATTTCATCATGGAAGATTGCGGATGGATAAAGTTGTTTGATTTGATCAAAAGTGTCTTTTAATTCATAGATGGACATCGTTGTTTGATTTGTCACAAAAATTTTGTTTGTATCAACATTTGGAATCTCTTTCTTTGGCTCAATCAAATATACATTTTTACTCATTGTATAAATCGATTCAGCTTCTGGATGTTTGTTTTTGCCAATATAGAAAATAGTATAGTCCTCATCCAAATATTGTTTTACGATCTTTTGTGTCTGTAAGACAAATGGACAACTCGCATCCACAAGAATCAACCCTTTTTCTTTGGCTTTTTCATAAACTTTTGGACTAACACCATGCGCTGTAAAAATTACGATACCTTCACTAATTTCATCCAATAATTCGTAACGTGTTTTATTCTTGTTTTCAATTGTATCAATTGAATAAGATTGAAGGGCCTTTTTCACATATTGATTATGTACAAGATTTCCTAAAATCGTAATCTTTTGATCTGGATATTGAATTCGTGTTTTCTTTGCGACTTCGATGGCTTTTAAAACGCCTCCACAATACCCCTGAGGCTTGACTGTAATGATATTTTGTGTTTTCATATATACATTATGCCCTAATTATTTGTATTTGTAAAATGAGAAGAATTTTGGGATAATACTAAAGTAAAGGATGTGAAATTTATGAATAATCGTATTCAAGAAATAATGGATTTAGAACATTTTAAAACATTAACACCCATCCAAGAACAGGTGTTAAATCGTAAAAATAAAAATAGAGATATTATCGGTGTTTCAAGTACGGGTTCAGGAAAGTCTCACGCTTTCTTTATGCCCATCTTTGAAAAACTAGATTTTGATCAAGATTGCGTACAAGCCGTCATTTCTGCGCCAACTCGTGAACTTGCTTATCAATTATATGATCGTTGTCGTAAGATTGCCAAACATTTTAATGTGCGCGTAAAGCTTGTGACAGGTGGTATGGAAAAAGTAACGCAAATGGAAAAACAACCACAAATCGTTATTGGTACACCTGGAAGAATGAAAGACATGTTTATTAAAGATAATGTTTTACGTTTAGATACAGCTAAAATTGTTGTCATTGATGAAGCGGATATGACATTAGAATTTGGATTCTTAGAAGATATTGATGAAATCTTATCCAAAATGGACAAGAAAGTACAAATGATGGTCTTCTCGGCAACCATTTCAGAATCTTTACAACCTTTTTTAAAGAAATATTTGTATGATCCTGAATTTATTGAAATTAAAAAGGAAGAAGCTTTTCAAAGTGATGTAAAACACATTCTAGTTCCTTGTAAGCATAAGAGTTATGAACAAAAAATCTTAGATGTTCTTCCATGTATTCAGCCCTATGTTTGCTTGATTTTTGCGAATACGACGCAAGAAGCACAAAACATTGCCAATACGATGCGTGAAAATGGGTATGATCTCGTTGAACTTCATTCAGGCCTTGAATCGCGTCAACGTATGCAGGCTATTAAAATGATTCAAAGCCAAAAGAAGAGTTATATCGTTGCCAGTGATATTGCCAGTCGTGGAATTGACTTAGAAGGAATTACACATGTGATTAGTTGTGGCTTCCCTAAAGATTTAAAATTCTATATTCACCGTGCAGGTCGTACGGGAAGAGCAAGTCGTGATGGTCAATGTATTGCTTTATATAAGGAAAGTGATACGAAATCGATCCAATCTTTAATCAAACAAGGTATTGAATTTGAGCATCAAGATGTGAAGAACAAACAATTTGTGGATTTAAAACCATATGTTAATAAGCGTCCAATGAAAAAGGATGCGTTCCATGAAGAAGTTGAAAAAATCGTTCATAAGAAAAAGAAAGTAAAACCAAATTATAAGAAAAGACAGCGTCAAGAAATTGATCGTATGAAACGTAAAAAGCGTCGTGAAATGATCAAATCAGATATTAAGCGCCAACAAAAAGAACGTGCTAAAGAAAGACAACGTCAAAAAGGAATGGATATATGATCTATTTAGGAAGTCATGTTTCTTTTAAGAGTCCTAACTACTTTAAAGGAGCCATTGAAGAAGCTTTATCTTATGGAGCTAATGCCTGTATGATCTATACAGGACCGCCTAGTAATACGCGTCGAGTGGATGTATCAAAATTAAAAATTGAAGAAGCTAAAAAAATAATGGCTGAACATGATTTTTCAATCGATCGTGTTATTGTACATGCACCCTACATTATCAATTTGGCCAATGCTCTAAAACCTGAAACGGCTTTGTTTGGGCAAGACTTTTTAAAGGCAGAATTAGAAAGAGTTTCTAAAATTGGCGCTAAAACACTAGTGCTTCATCCAGGAAGCCATGTAGGCGCTGGAATGGATATTGGTATTGAATGGATCATCAATGGCTTAAATGAAGTCTTAGATCATGATACAAGTGATGTCAAGATTGCGCTTGAAACAATGGCCGGAAAAGGCAATGAGTGTGGTTTTACATTTGAACAACTTCAAAAAATTTATTTAGGGATTCATAAAAAAAGCCGCATTGGTTTTTGTATGGATACATGCCATATTTGGGATGCGGGTTATGATATCACTCACTTTGATGAAGTCCTCAATCAATTTGATTCAATTTTAGGCTTAGAAAATCTATTATGTATGCATATCAATGATTCTAAAAATGAATTGGGTGCCCATAAAGATCGTCATGAAAATATAGGTAAAGGCTACATTGGCTTTGATGTATTGTACGCTATCGTGCATCATCCAAAGTTAGAACATGTCACAAAAATATTAGAGACTCCATTTGTGGATGGAAAAGCTTGTTATAAAGAAGAAATCTCAGCACTGCGCTGAGATTTTTTTCTAATTAAAATTTATCAATTTCTTCTTTTAAACGAGCTACAATCTGATCTTGTGGAATCTTTTCAATGATTTCACCCTTCTTAATCAATAAGCCTTCTTTTTTGCCACCTGCAATCGCAATATCCGCATGTTTAGCTTCACCAGGACCATTGACCGCACAACCCATGATGGCTACTGTTACTTCTTTATGAATCGTTTGAAGATAGCTTTCAATTTCATTGACAACCGGCTCCATATCCCATTGAGTTCGCCCACATGTTGGACATGCGATTAGATTGGGTACATTTTTGATGAGCTTGCAGTCTTTTAATAATTCCTTTACGATTGGAATTTCTTTTTCGGGTGCACCATTAACACTGATTCGAATTGTATTTCCAATACCTTCATTTAATAAAGTGCCTAAAGCTAAACTCGATTTGATGGCACTTGTCATGGTTGTACCGGCTTCTGTTACACCTAAATGTAAAGGGTAATCAAATGTTTTAGCTGCAAGGCGGTAAGCTTCAATACATAAAAGTGGATCACTCGATTTAAAAGAAAGGACAGTATCATAAAAATCGAGATCTTCTAAGATTTTTACATGTCTTTTGGCACTTTCAATCATACCTTGTGCGGTTGGCTTACCATATTTTTCATGAATATCTTTTTCTAAAGAACCACCATTGATCCCAATACGAATTGGAATATGTTTTTCTTTACAAGCCTTAACGACTTTTTCTACATTTTCTCTAGAACCAATATTTCCAGGATTTAAACGAATTTTATCAGCACCTGCTTCAATACAAGCTAAAGCTAAACGATAATCAAAGTGAATATCAGCAACTAATGGAATATGAATTTGTTTTTTTATATCTTTTATGGCTTTGGCATCCTCCATATCCATACAGCTGACACGAATTAATTCGCAGCCCATTTTTTCAAGGTTTAAAATTTGTTTGGCTACCTCATCTGCCTTTTTTGTTTCAATGTTACACATTGACTGAATAATAACGTGATTATTATGTCCAATTTCAAGATTTTTTACTTGAACTTGACGAGTTTGAGTTCTGTTCATAGTCATCCTCCATATCTCAAGTATACGCCTTTCTTTCTTTTTTTTCCATTTCATCTTGGAAACGTGTATAATATATAGTGTTTTCGTATAAAGGGGGATTCAATTGAAAAAGAGTAGAAAATCATTGAAAAGGGCAAGACAAACTATTTCTGTTGATCAAGTCATTTCGAATCGTATATTGATTCTTGCGGTTTCCATTACCGTATGTTTTTTAATCATCTTTTTACGATTGTTCTATCTTCAGATTGTTTCATATAATGACTATACAGCGAAAAGAGAAGATTATACTTCCATCAAGCAATATACTTCAGCACCACGTGGTCAAATCTATGATTGTAACATCTGCGCCGCAATCGCCGCGAATCCGATTCTCGACGGGGTGACGCTCAGCGGCGGCGATCCGCTGTTGCAGCCCGAAGCCATGGCGGCCTTTCTGCGTCTTCTGAAGGAGCGCACCGGGCAGAACGTCTGGTGCTATACGGGCTATACGCTTGAGGAATGTCTGGCCGACCCGGCCCGCCGGGAGTGCTTGCGGTGGATCGACACGCTGGTCGACGGACGCTACGTCGAGGCGCTGCGCGATCTGTCGCTCGATTTCCGGGGGAGTTCCAACCAGCGGATCATCGACGTCGGGGCCTTGCACCTGTTCGGATAGGTGTGTGAAAAAAGAGCTGCAAATCTTTGCAGCTCTTTTTTATGCGCGGGTTATCTCTACTGACGCTGGAGGTCCGAATTGTCGGCTACGACCATGTTTTTGTCGATGCGCAGCGTCACATTGCCGTCGACCTCGATCAGCAGGGTGGTCTCCTTGATCTCCTTCACGACGCCGTAGATGCCGCCGGCGGTGATGACTTTGTCGCCTTTTTTCAGACCGTTGCGGAACTCCTGCATCTGTTTGCGGCGCTTGGCCTCGGGACGCCACATGAACAACCAGAGAACCAGCACCATGAGGCCGATCATAATAATGAAACTGTACTGCTGCATGAATCCCGGTTGAGGCTCTATGGGGACCGTCTGAAGAAAATTAATCATAATTGTATTCGTTTTAAGTGTTTATTCCATTGAACGAAGCAAAGGTACAAATTATTGCCGAATAAACAAGGATTTATTTTATGTCCGCTTCCACGAACAGCCGCAGGGGCCGCTGCCCTCCCGCCAGCGTGATGTCCAGCGCCTTGAGTTGCCAGCCCCGTTCGCCGCGCGAATCGAAGGTGAGCGTCACCTGCCGTGCGTCGCCCGGTGCAATCGGTTGTGCGTCAAATTCGAGCGTCGTGCATCCGCAGCTGCGCCGGTAGGAGGCGACGGCCACGGGACGGCTCGCGTCGTTGGCCAGCCAGAGGCGCAGCACGGCGATTTCGCCGGACCCGAGGCGTCCGAAACGCACGGTGTCCGTGCCTCCCGTGGTGAGAATCGAATCCGTTAGCGAGATAATCCGGCCCTTGCGTTCGACCGCACGGGGAGACGTGCCGCAGCCAGCGGCGAGTGCCGCCAGGGCGAGGATCGTGAGCATGCGGGTCATGGCCGGCAGGGGTCAGATCAGGCCGCGCCCGGCCTTTTTGATGCGTCCTTCCGCGGTCAGCGACTCGACGATCTTGTCCAGCACGCCGTTGATGAAGGTGCTGCTGCCCGGGGTGGAGTAGTATTTCGAAATTTCGATCCACTCGTCGAGCGTCACCTTGACGGGAACCGACGGGAACGAAGTCAGCTCGGCCATCGCCGTGCCGATGATCAGGTTGTCCATGAAGACGATGCGCTCCACGTCCCAGTTGGCCGTGAACTTCTCGATGTAGTCCTGGAAGGCGGAGTAGTTGACCAGCGACTTTTCGAACAGCGTCTTGACGAATTCGGGGTCCTCGCTGCTTTTGAACTTCGCGGGAACCTTCAGTTCGGTGTGCGAGACGCGCAGGTTCGAAAGCGTGCGCAGGACCATGATCACGATGTAGGGAAGGTCGTCGGTCCAGAGGATCGACATCTCCTCCAGCACGTCGTCCAGCGCCTCGCAGCTCTGCAACTCCTTGAAGAAGTCCTCGAGCAGCTTTTTGTCGTCGTCGAACGAGCGCTCCTCGCGCTGCATGTAGTCCTTGTAGTAGTCGCTCTCGGTCAACTGCGCGTAGAGCGTGCGGATCAGTTCGGGATAGCGTTCCCATCCCAGTTTGCGGGCCGCCACGTGATCGTTCACCGCGTCGCTGTTGGCGATGGTGCGGATCACGGCGTTGTCCACGAACTTGGTGTTGGGGTTGAGGTCTTCGAATGTCGGCAGTTTCTTCTGTTTGGCCAGCTCCTGACGCTGTTCGGCGTAACGCGCGATCTCCACGGGGAGGATCAGTATCTGGAAATAGAGGTCATAGGCCTTGTCGACGGACGCCATCAGCGTTTTTTCCGACGCCATCATGTTATCCGCGCCCGATTTGAGATGGGCGAACAGCGCCTTGACGACCTTTATACGGAGTAATCTTCTGCTCAACATTTTTTTAGAACGATTTTTAACGGCCGCAAAAATACAACTAAAAATCAAGAATAAAAAATTAAGCCGGGAGAATTCTTTCTCCGGGCGATTTCCGCGCGGCCGTCGCGGCGGATTCCGGCGTATCCGAAAAAACGGGAGGCGCGATGGCCTCCCGATGCTGCAACTACTTTTCCCGGATCGACTTTTTCTTGCCTGCATGACTTTGATAGACACAATAAACGATTCCGGCCACGAGCAGGACAAGGATGCAATAGCCGGTGCTTCGGGCGCTGGCTTTGAGCATGCTTTCGAGAGACATTTCCGGATAGAGAAGCGCGAAGACACAAAGAAAATAGATGAAGCAGGCGCCCATGTTTCGCAAGGTGAGGAACCGGGAAATACTCAAATCGTCGTCTTTCGTCTCTTTTGCATCGGGAACCGGACACGTATCGGGACGTTTATCCGGACCCTTTCTGATTCGGTTCCAAAAATAGATGGCCGAAAAGATCACGATGCTTACGATCGTATAAATGGCGATGCACCGCACGAGGCGTCCCGGAGAGCAATCTTTTCCGGGTGTGGGCAGAAACGCTATAATCATCAGAACGACGTAGAAATTAGCCAATCCTTTGAGAAACACTTTCAGCTCGGTTTTGTTCATGGCAGATTCATTTTAAATTCCCTCTTCGGCCTCGCCTCCGAAATAATAGCAATGGCGTTTTATATTGGTCTTAATTTAGGACATTGGATTTTGAAATAAAAGAGGCGAACGGATAAATAGAAAAAAATATACTGAATTGCGAAAGAAATATACTCTGCCGACCGCCTGCGGGGCTCTTTGCATCCTGATTTTTAATTTTTAATTCTTAATTTTTAATTTGCTTTTGCCTATCTTTGCACCCGTATGGAACAATTGGAAGAAAAACAGCCTTTCGACGTGATCGTCATCGGGGCGGGCGCTGCGGGCATGATGGCCGCGGGTACGGCGGCGCGCAGCGGCAGGCGCGTGCTGCTGATCGAAAAGATGGAGAAGTCGGGCCGCAAGGTCCGCATCACCGGCAAGGGACGATGCAACGTCACCAACGCGCGTCCGGCCGAGGAATTCGCCGATCAGGTGCGCACCAACGCCGAATTTTTCAAGGTCGCGTTCTCGGAGTTCAACAACCGGGCAGCGATCAAGTTTTTCGAACGCGCAGGCGTGAAACTCGACATCGAACGCGGCGACCGGGTCTTTCCGCAGAGCGGCAAGGCGTGGGACATCGCCAACGCCCTGCTGGAGTTCTGCGTCGAAAACGGCGTCAAGATCATCTACAATACGCGTGTTACGGAGATTCTGACCCTCGGGGACCGGGTCTTCGGTGTGAAATACATCAACAGGCGCGGTTTCGAACGCAAGGAGGAGTGCGCGCAGGTGATCCTCGCCACGGGCGGCGTCTCCTATCCCGCGACCGGATCGACGGGCGACGGCTATGCCTTCGCCGCCGACCTGGGTCATACGATCGAGCCGCTGCGTCCGTCGCTGACGCCGCTCTTGTCGTCGCACGCCCAGATGAGATACCTCGACAAGGTGCTGCTGCGCAACGTGCGCGCGACGCTCTATGTCGATAACGAACCCGTGCGCGAGGAGTTCGGCGAGATCGGATTTTCCGACCGCGGCATCGAGGGCGCCGTGGCGCTGCGCATGAGCCGCGACGCGGTGGACGCCCTGATCGAAGAGAAGCGCGTGAAGCTGGTCCTCGACCTGAAACCCGCGCTCACGGAGGAGGTGCTGCACGAACGCATCGCCCGTGAAATCGCCGAGCTGCAACCCAACGAGTTCTTCGGCGAACTGCTGCGCAAGCTGGTTCCCAAGCCGCTGGTGATGCCGCTGGCGCAGGAGGTGGACATCCGTGCGAACTGTTACGTCGGCAAAATCACCGAGGAACAGATCACGCGTCTGGTGCGTACGCTCAAGGGACTGACTTTCCCGATCACGGACTATGCGCCGTTCGAATACGCCGTGGTGACGGCCGGCGGCGTGCGCTGTGACGAAGTGAATCCCTATACGATGGAGTCGCTGAAAGTCAAAGGGTTGTATTTTGCCGGCGAGGTGCTCGACATCGACGCCAATACGGGCGGTTACAACCTTCAGATCGCCTTTTCGACGGGCCGCCTGGCCGGGTCGCTGAAAAAATAGACGTTATGAAGATCGTCGGCCATCCCATTTCTTTCCGGTTGCCCGGGCGGGTTTCCGAATGCCGCTTCGGTAAATCTCCATCGCTTCCGCCCACATCTGCTCGATA
>OKRY01000603.1_pt1 | contig 28983 bp, 26 predicted proteins | sample 1601121 | NCBI WGS metagenome assembly OKRY01 (sample SAMEA3541546, study PRJEB24748) | human gut metagenome | biome: human gut; feature: human-associated habitat; material: faeces | place: China | collected 2012
TCCATAAGCTGAGCGTGGAAGCGCCGTATCATGCGCTGACCAACGGCGGCCATATCTCCTATGTGGAGATGGACGGCGACCCGCTGAAGAACCTCGACGCGTTCGAGAAGATTGTGCGCTATATGCATGACATCGGCATCGGCTACGGTTCGATTAACCACCCGGTTGACCGTGACCCGCTGTGCGGCTATAATGGCATTATCGACGATACTTGCCCCTGCTGCCACCGTGGGGAAACCACCCGCGTGACGGAGCGCATCAAGCGCATCAAGGTGGAGGGCTAAAAGCCACTTTACCCAAAATGCCGGGTGACGCGCTCAAGCCGGGCACCGAAAAAAGGGTCAAGGGGCAATGCCCCTTGCGGAGTCCAGAGGCAGCGCCTCTGGTAGGGTCTGGGGCAACGCCCCAGCGTCCCCCACCCATAAAACGCCTTCTCCTTCGGGGGAGGGCGTTTCCGTCATTCATTCATCCACCGCGAAAGAGGGTCAATTACCATGGAAATCCGCATCTTTGGTTTGGCAGACGACAGCATCGTCGATGGACCGGGCGTCCGCTATACCGTGTTCGTGCAGGGCTGCCCGCATCACTGCCCCGGTTGCCATAATCCCGCGTCGCATGACTTCGCCGGCGGCACGCTGATGGACACTGACGGCATCATCCGCAAAATCGGCGAGAATCCGCTGCTGGACGGCGTGACGCTCTCCGGCGGCGAACCCATGTGCCAGCCCGAAGCCTGCCGCGCGATTGCGGACGCGGCGCACGCAAAGCACCTTAACGTTTGGTGCTACACGGGCTTCACGCTTGATGCGCTGCTGAAGGAGAACGACCCGGCGCGCATGGCGCTGCTGCACGGCATCGACGTGCTGGTGGATGGACGCTTCGTGCAGGAGCAGAAGTCGCTGTCGCTGCTCTACCGCGGCAGCAGCAATCAGCGGCTGATTGACGTGCCGAAAACGCTTACGACGGGCGAAATCACCCTCTGGACACCGCCTGTGTGGTGATTGCTCTGCGAATTTTACAAACAATTCACAGAATCACAAGCGAAAACTGGGAAATAATAGTTGAATTTCCTGCACAAGTGTGCTATACTGATAGCAGGGAGGCGAATGCGGGTGAAAATCCTATTTGTGTGTCACGGCAATATTTGCCGCAGCCCTATGGCAGCAATGGTGTTCCGGTACTTGGCACAGCAGCGGCATGTGTCTGGCGAGTTTGAAGTGGATTCTGCTGCACTGAGCAGCGAGGAGATTGGCAACGGGATTTATCCGCCCGCGCGCCGAATTCTGGTCAAGCACGGGGTGCCCTGCACGGAGCATCGTGCGCGGCAGATTACGCCGGAGGATTTTGAAACGGCGGATCTGATTATCGGCATGGAGTGGGGGCACTTGAAGAAGCTGCGTGCCCTGTGCCCGAAGGAGCAGCAGGCGAAGCTGCATCTGCTGCTGGACTTTGCCGAGCGGCAGGGCGACATTGAAGATCCGTGGTATACGGATGACTTTGACCGGGCATACCGCGACATTCTGCGCGGCTGCGAGGGCCTGCTGCGGAACCTGACGGAAAACAAGACGGCATAACAAAAGGATGTCAAGGAGCGAAATCATCCTGACATCCTTTTTGATTTCAGCGATTATTCTTCCGTTTTCGGCGCTTCCTCCGGCGCGCTTTCCGTCTCATCCCAGCGGCGAACCGTGCGCTGCGCCAAACTTACGAAGTCCAGCATGAACGAACGCTCGCGGTTATCGTTGGTATAGGGGAAATCCACCGCGTTCTCGGACAGGCTCGCGCCCAGCAGCAGACATGGCGACACTGACAGCACGTTGCAGACGGAAACCAGCGTATCAATGCTGGCAATGCGCGTGCCGCGCTCGATGTGCCCCATGAAAGACGAGGAAATGCCGACCTTCTCCGCCAGTTGCTCCTGCGTTAGATGCTTCGCTTTGCGGGCATCGCGCACTCGAAGTCCCAAATCCTGATAATTTACGGTCATGTTCATATTCCTTCTTTCTTATTGCCCCAATGTTCGGGTTTTATTTATTATAATGGATGAAAGAAAATCGAAGAAGAGACGATAAGCAATATTATGATTCTTTTGGTGCGGATTACACGAAATAATGGACACTACAAGAATCTTTTTTCGACCATGATTCCCCTTAAAAACGGGACGAAAATAATTTTCCAGAAGGTCTGTACATTTTCCGCAAACCGTGTTATAATATTCCCTGCAGCCCAACCAGGAATCCAAGGTTCTAATCTCCCTTTGGTTGTCACATGACCTGCGCCGGGAAACTGGAGCAAAACCATGGAAGCAGATGACCTCAAGGCAACGGTATGGGTGACAATTTGAAGGAGGTTTCCCAACCATGTACGAAGATGAAACGCTTGTCTGCCGCGACTGCGGCCAGGAATTCGTGTTCTCCGCGTCCGAGCAGGCTTTCTTCGCCGAGAAGGGCTTCATGAACAAGCCCTCTCGCTGCCCGAAGTGCCGCGCGGCTCGTCGCGCCCAGAACGGCAACGGTTCTTCCGCTCCCCGTCAGATGTATGACGTGGTGTGCGCGAACTGCGGCAAGGCCACCCAGGTGCCCTTCCAGCCCCGTGGCGACCGTCCCGTGCTCTGCCGTGAGTGCTTCGACGCTCAGCGCGCTTCCCGCTATTAATTGACGGCTCCTCCGGGAGCAATCAATCAGCGGTGCAATAGCACACGAAAAACCCCGTCGGTGTTTCCGAGCAATCGGAGTGCCGACGGGGCTTTTTTGCTATTTCAGAGGAAATCAAGCTGCAATTGGGCAGGTGTTTGGGAGAACGAAAGGCACCGAGGATTCCCCAAGGGCGAACGGAAAGCCCTTGGGTCGTCTCCGCAGAGGCAAAACCCTCTGTGATAGAAATATCATCCGTATAATGTGCTATGCACACTGGCTATGGCGATGCTTCCAAATAAGCAGACAAGGCAGATAAAACAAAAACCGCCCTTTCGGACGGTTTCTTGAGGTGAACCCATGAAGAGCACCCTCTGTGCTGGAGCGGGTGATGGGAATCGAACCCACGTGACCAGCTTGGAAGGCTGGAGCTCTACCATTGAGCTACACCCGCATGTGGAGCGGTAGACGAGGCTCGGACTCGCGACCTCCACCTTGGCAAGGTGGCGCTCTACCAACTGAGCTACTACCGCATAACCACGCGACTGCATGGTGCGAAGGAAATTTGTGCGGGCGAAGAGACTCGAACTCTTACGCCATAGGCACCAGATCCTAAGTCTGGCGCGTCTGCCATTCCGCCACGCCCGCACGAGAGGCGAAATCAGAAGGCAGATGGGAATGACCCATTGGAGATTCGAACTCCAGACACCTTGATTAAAAGTCAAGTGCTCTGCCAACTGAGCTAATGGGTCAAAAAGCTGGGGTGGCAGGGCTCGAACCTGCGAATGCGGGAGTCAAAGTCCCGTGCCTTACCACTTGGCTACACCCCATCGCAGCAGGCTTTCGCCGCATCCGCAGCAACCTTGAGTAGGGAAGAAAGGGAGAATAGTGGGACTCGAACCCACGACATCCAGAGCCACAATCTGGCGCTCTACCAACTGAACTATATCCTCCATATGCGCGCCTGGAGGGTCTCGAACCCCCGACCCACGGCTTAGAAGGCCGTTGCTCTATCCAACTGAGCTACAGGCGCAGAGCCGCAAAATCAGAAGCCTGATTCTTTCCTTCCAGACTGCCAGCGAAGGAAACACCCTTGCTGACAGATACAAATTATATCATCAGCAAGGGCGTTTGTCAAGCACTTTTTTGCGTTTGACGGAAATTTTTCGCTGTTTTCGGCAGAAAACTCCGGGAAGCCTGCTGCACAGGCGGATTTAGCGCATTATCAATAGAATGGATTTTGTCCGTCGCCTTGAGCACGCCGCCTTACAGGACAATATCCCCCGGCCGATAGCCCTTGGGCAAGGGCTCTTCCTCCAGAAACCGGAAATCTGAATCCTCCAGTGTCGGCAAAAAAGCCTCGAATGGAATCTGGTCAAACTCGCTGTGGTAGCTGCTTGCGCCGAACCAGCCGCCTTCCTTCGCCCGCAGGTTCAAATCACGCGCGAATTTGGTGTGGTTCGAGCAGTCATGCACGACAATCCCCCAATGTTCCACGGCGCATTGGCGCATCAGCCGGAACGTTATCTCCCGGCTCCAAATCGGCGATACATAGCCGCGGCGCGTCATGTACATGGGCGTGCCGATGTAGTTCGGCAGATTGTTGGGGTTCAGGTGCAGCTCGGCACAGTTGATAAAATCAAGACCAGTGGCCAGAATTGCATCCTTTTTCTGCTGGAAATGCTCGTAAAAATCGGGCGTCATGGGCGTTTCAATCGCGACGGTGGGGATATACTTCTTCGCCGTAGCGATGCTCTGGATGACGTTGTCGGCGCAAGACGTTGCGCCGAGGTTGAAGCGCAGTTCGTCCAGCCCGGCCTCGCCCAGTGCGCGCAGATTTTCCTCCGTGCAGAGCGTGCCGTTGGTGTACATATGCTGATGAATCCCGGCGGCGCGGAACTTGCGGATGATATCGGGATACAGTTCGATTTCCATGAACGGCTCCAGATAGACGTAGCTGACGCCGGTCGGTCGGTTCGACGTGCTGAGCAGCAGGTCGATATCCTCCACGCGGAAGTACGTCCCGCCGATTTCCCACAACCCTTCGCCGATGGTCTCTTGGCAATCCAACTCGCCGTAATTGTAGCAGAACGGGCAGCGGATGTTGCACTTGTTCGTCCGGCGGATGGCGCTCAGTCCCGTACCGGTCAGGCAGGACGTGCATCCCTTGGAAAATTTCGCCGGGTCACCGACGAAGTACGTCCGCCCGCCGAGCGTGTGCAAATCGGGAATCTGCGCCATCAGTTCCTTGTGGCGCGCGTCCACCGCGGTTTCAATCTGGCTGATGACGGCCCAAGCCAACTCCTGCTGATGCGGCATCAGCGGCTCATCTTCCGGCAGTTCCGCGAAGAAACGAAACCACATTAGCGCGTCTTTCTTGCTGATTTTCATGCGTTCATCATTCCTCCTGTGAATTTCGCTTCCATCATAGCACAATTTTATACCGCGCGCAACCATTCAGCGCATCGGCTTGCGCTGCGGAAGCATCATTCTGCGTCCATTTCGTGAAAAAATTTCATTTCCCCCTTGACAACCCATCCGCACCGTGCTATACTATTTTGTGTTGCGGGGCATTAGCGCAGCTGGTAGCGCACAACACTGGCAGTGTTGGGGTCAGCGGTTCGAATCCGCTATGCTCCACGAGCCGAAATCCTTGGAGATGCAAGGGTTTCGGCTTTTTTAGTGCTGCTGTATACCCACACCATACCCACAAACGCTTTCTTTTCCGTACCCACGAAAAACCGCTATGCGCTCAATTCTGCGTTTCTTACAGCGTGCCGATGAATTTCTCCATCTTGGCTGCTGCGTTTTGCGACATATGGTTGCTGACGTGTCCGTAGGTGTCGAGCGTGAAGGCGACGGTTGCATGTCCGAGTGACAAGGAAAGCGTCTTGAAGTCAATTTCGCTTTGAATAGCGAGGGTGGCGTAGGTGTGGCGAATGTCGTGGAAGCGAACCTCCGGACGGTTGAGCCTGCTGACCAGTGCCTTGAAGTGGACATACAGTGTCTTGAAACGGATGAACATGCCGTTGTCACGAGTGAAAACCATGTCGTACACATTGTCCCATGATGAACCTGCGAGCAGACGCTGCCGGTTCTGCTTCTCTTTGGCTTGCCTCAATGCGTCCATCACGGATGGCGCGGGATGAATCGTGCGCTCTTTGTGGTTTTTCAGCGAAGTGAACATCATTTTGCCCTTGTCAGGCCCGGACGCAATGCGCACAAACTGACGGTACACACGGATAGTCCCCTTCGCAAAATCAATGCAACGTCGACTGCTCTTTTCGGTAAATTCTTTTGCTCTCATGTTTTATTCAGCTTTCAACAGACAGCATAGTCTGTTTTGCCCATTACTGAAATCACTGCTTTTCGCAGCATAGACACGCCCTCTCGAATATGCTATAATACCCCCATCATCCCCCATACGAAAGGAAGAACACCGCCATGCTCCTATTCCCCGCAGCAATTCTGACCATCTCCGACGAAAGCGACCGCGACTTCATGAAGCACCTGTACATCAACCATGCCGCACGGATGTTCCGCGTGGCGCGGGCGCTGACGGACTCCAAGCAGGACGCGGAGGACGTGGTTGGCGAAGCGTGCGTGGCGCTGATTCGCAAAATTTCGCTGCTGAGGACGCTGGAGCGTAACGTTTTGGAGGGGTACATCATTTCCACGGTGAAGAACGCGGCGTATGCGCTGCACCGCAGGCGGAAATCGCGGAAAGAAGCAGACGACGGCGAGGCGATTCTGCCGCAGATTGCGGATGATGAGGCAGCGCCGGATGCGCGGATTTTGCAGCAATGCACGATGAACGCGCTGGTGGATGCCATGCAGCGGCTGCCCGAAGCGGATCAGGTCGCGATTCGGATGAAGTATTTCGAGCAGCGCAGTGCGCGGGAGATTGCGGCGGTGCTGGGGATTCAGGAGGGGCATGTGCGCGTGCGGCTGAATCGCGCGCGGAAGCGGCTCTACGACATGTTGAGGGAGGATGCGGAGTGAAGCAGGAGAAAATGCGGACGCCGGAGGAAAATTACGAAGCCGCCGCGCTGGAACTCGCCGCCTACCGCCTGATGCAGCGGGAGCAGGATGACATAGACACGCCGGATGATGCGGCGGCGGAGAGTATGCCGCGAATGCTGAAAATGATTGACCGTCAGCTGACGAAAAAGCAGCGCCACGATCGGTTCTGGAAGCAGACGGTGCGCGTGCTGAAAACGGCGGCGATGGTGGTGCTGGTGCTGAATATGGCGCTGACGATTGTCGTCGCCAGCACGGGCAAGGTTCAGGTGCGCTTTCTGGACTTGGTGATGCAGGTGAACGACTCCTACATGGACATCCGCTATCAGCCGACGGAGACGGAAGCGACGATGCCGGAGGATTGGAAAACGAACTACTTTCCGTCGTACATCCCGGACGGGTACACGCTGGCGCAGTATGTGTCGGATGAAAACTTCGGCTTTCTGGAATATCGAAATGAACAGGGCGAGCGGATGGAAATCCACATCGGCGGCAAAGGCGCGGGCATCAACCTGAACTCGAAGGGCGCGGAGATTGACCACGTTTCCCTGCACAATACGGTGGCGACGGTGCTGTATCAGGCAAGTGGGTCGGTGGATTTGGTCTGGTCGTATGGCGACCAATACTTCGTGGTGGAGGCGTGCGACTACGCAACCGCCTACGCGGTTGCGCAGGGGCTGAAAATTATCTGGAAATAATCGAATACGGCTGTAACGCTGCGCCTCTTTTCGCATTTACTGAGTAGATAACGAAAGGAGGCGTATTTTGATGCGCAGCAAGGAAAATCGGAAGTTTTTACTGCTCTGTCTGCTGATGCTGCTCCTCTGCACGTCCTGCGCATCCTCATCACAGAATGCGGATGGCAGCCCGCTGGAATTTTTCAACCGCCGTGTGCTGGAAAATCCAGAATGGACGCTGAAAGCCGTGACGGAGCTGGGCAAGTACCGCGCGGAATCTATCTGCTCGGACGGTGAGCATCTCTATGTGCTGTGCCGGGAGCAGAATCAGATTTTGAAGCTGGATGCGGGGGCACTCGTCCGTCAGGCGGTGCTGCCGTATGGGTATGTCGCGACGAGCGCCGTGCCGGGGGATGGGCGCTGGTATGCCGTCAACAGCTCGTTTTATTCGCTGGACTGCTTTGATAGCGCTTGGCAGTATGTTTCGACGGGGCTGATGCTGGTGAATCAGGAGAAAAACGTGCTGTATGAGGGGCAAAGCCTGTCGCTGGCGCGGTGCAAGGGGCAGCTGATGCTTCTGTCCACCAGCAGCGGCACGCTCTACCGCGTTCAGGAGAATGCCCATGATGCGCAGTGAACGGGCAAAGTTTCTTTTCGGGGAGACGGTGCGGACGTTCCGCAAGTGGCGGTATTACGGCTTGCTGCTGATGCTGAGCGTCGCATTCGGCAGCGTGATGATGCTGGTCATGCTGGATTTGTTTTCGCGGGAAATGAGCATGGTGGATGCGCAGTTTGTGCAGCCGGAGCGCATTATCCGCTATGCGTGGTGCGATTCAGCGTTTGACGCAGCATTTGATGCGCTGGACGATGACGGCATTGCAGCAAAATCGCAGTTTTACACACGAGACGAGTGGGTGATGAGTCCGACGGAGTCGCGCGTGCTGCGGGTGTCGCATGTGGACGATGCGTATTTGGCGCTGGCGGGGCAGGACTTGGTGGCGGACGCGGTGGCGCTGGATGAGGCGTACTTATCCGTGTTTGCGGTGCAGGAGGGGGACACGCTGACCATCGGTGGGCAGGCGTACCGCGTGACCGTGCGGCGCGGCTTGCTGGACATGGAGCAGCAGGCGCTCATCCGGCGCAAGGACAGTGAAATCCCGCAGGGCGTGCCGTCGATGCAGTGCGCTTTGCGGGTGTCGGACGGGAAAATCCGCGAAGATGTGCGGCGCGACGTGGAAAATCAGCTGAACGGACGCGTGATTTTCGGCAACGTGCCGGAGATTCCGACGGGGATGATTCGCTGCGTGTACCCGGACGAAGCGAACCGCGCCGCGCTGGACAAACAGCGGGCGAATCTGCGATTGTACACCATTTTCGCCCTCCTGATTTTCCTGTACGTCACCTTGCAGACGACGAACACGGCGCGGTGCTTCGCCAGCCGGACGGCGCGCGAATGGGCAATGCTGCGCCTGTTCTGCGGGATGTGCATCAGCAGGGTGATTTTCTTTTGCGGTACGCTGATGTGCGCGTTCGCGGGCGTGCTGCTTGCGTGGGGGCTGCTGCCGCTATTTTTCCGCGCGATTGGGTCGGGATTCTATGTGCCGCAGGAGTCAGCAGCGGCGCTGCTGGAAATGCTGCCGCTGCTGGCGCTGCTCAGCCTCGTGATAACGCGGGCGGCGCTGTGCCCAAAGCCGCTCGTGCAGCAGCTTTCGGGCGCATAAGGGAGGGAGAACATGCAATTCGCACTTTGTCAGGTGCTTCGGCGGCTGATGTCCCGGAAGGGGCGCGGCATTCTGGAAATGCTCCAGATGATTTTGAGCTTCTTTCTGATGACTTGCTGCCTGAACCTGTTTCTTTCGACCTCGGCGCTGGGGGCGCGGGAGGATATCAGCGACCATACCGTTTCGCGCATCCAGTGGACGCAGCGGACAAACGGCGGGCTGCTTCAAAACGGCTATGCGGGGTTTTCGCGCGACGATTACGAAGCCGTCCGCACAGTATCATCCGCCGAACTGGTTTATGCGACGTGGTACAGCACGCTCGTTCAGCCATCCGCGCGAACGGAAGCGTTCAAGGAGATTTTTCTGATTTTCGCGCCGCGTGATTCACTGCCGCTTCTGGGCGAAATCACCCTCGCCGACGCGGATATGCCGATTTACCACGCATCCGCCGTCGGACTGTCTGCCGAAGCCGCCGATGCACTGGCGCGGGCGCAAACGGCAGGCGAATGCTACGCGCTGAACCCCGGCAGTATCGCCCAGAACCTCCTGCGCAACGGCTACGCGCGCGAGGACATTTCGCTGACGAACGTGTTCGCCGTGCCGATGGAGTACATGGCGGATTTCGATGCGGCGGACACGCTGGGCGTTTACCTCACGGCGGATTTTGCCTCGGCGGACGCGCAAGCTATCGTCTGCCTGCTCTACCAGCATCACTCGACCGGCATCGAATACTGCGTCCTGCCGATGAACAGCCGCATGACCGTCAGCTTAGACCGCGCGAGCGATCAGGCGCGCGATTTTATGATGTACTCGACGATTCTGCTGGCAGCGGTGTCGATTGGGCTGATTGGCTCGATGCTGACGTGCTGGTCAAAGCGGAAGAAGGAATACGCCGTGCTGAGCTGCCTCGGCGTGCCGGAAACGACGCTGGCGTTCGAGAGTGTGATGGAGATGGTGATTCCGTTCCTGCTTTCGGGGGTCATCGGCGCAGTGCTGGGGGCGATTGCGTCACCTCATATCACAGTGGGAGAAGTCGCCGTGCATGGGAACATACAGGCGATTGCCGCACCGATTCTCTTTGCCACGGTGGCTGGCGCGCTGTTGTCCCTGATTCTCCTGCACCAGCAGCGGCATGTCGTGCTGGCAGCGGTGCTGCGGTACAATGAGTAAAGGAGCAAATCCATGATTCAGCTTTCAGAAGCAAAGAAAATCTACGGAAAAGGCGAAAGCGCCGTCCACGCGCTGTCCGGCATCAGCCTGAACATTCAAAAGGGCGAATTTGTCGCCATCACCGGCAAATCCGGCTGCGGCAAAACAACGCTGCTCAACATCATCGGTCTGCTCGATAATCTGACCGAAGGACACTATACCCTCAACGGTCAGGACGTTCGCCACCTCTCCGACAAGGCAAAAGCCCGACTGCGCTTCCAAACCTTCGGGTATATCTTCCAGTCCTTCAACCTCCTTTCCTCCCACACCGTGGCGGAAAACGTGGCGCTCCCGCTGGGTTACGCGGGCGTGCCGAAGCAGGAGCGTCTGGCGCGTGCGGCGGAAATGCTGCGCAAAGTCGGTATGCTGGATAAGATGAAGGCGTATCCGAACGAGCTTTCCGGCGGACAGCAGCAGCGTGTGGCGATTGCGCGTGCGCTCATCAACCACCCGCCCATCATTCTGGCGGACGAACCGACGGGAAATCTTGATAGCCGCAGCAGTGCGCAGATTATGGATATTCTGGCAGAACTGACTGATGAGGGGGCGACGCTGCTGCTCGTGACGCACGATGCGGGGGTGGCACGGAGGGCAGGGAGGAGAGTGAGGATGGAGGACGGTGGAATCAGCGAAGAGGGCTGATACGTCCTTGTTATTGCGGCTGTGTTTAACGAAATTGTGTAATAACAAATGAGTGTAGGACACATATTTGCTGGAATTGCGGAGCTGATGGATGATGCAGTTCTGAATTTCCGTCTTGGGAAAAACAGCTTCAATGGCAGCGGAAAAGCCGGTTAAATTGTCCGTGCAGGCGATGAAAATGTCCTCAATTCCCCGGTTTTTCAGGCTGTTTAGCACCGTTACCCAATATTTGGCGCTTTCATTTTCACCGACCCACATGCCCAAAACGTCTTTCCTACCATCCAGATTAATGCCAATGGCGATATACACCGCCTTCTTCACGATTTGACCTTCGCTGCGGACATGATAGTGGATGGCATCCATGAAAACTACCGCGTAGATGCTTTCCAGCGGCCGCTGCTGCCATTCTTTTGCGATGGGGAGAATCTTGTCCGTGATACGGCTTACGGTCGTGTCGGACACCTCTACGCCGTAGATATCCCGAATATGGGTCTCAATATCCGACGTGGTCATGCCTTTGGCGTACATGGACAGGATCTTCTCCTCGATGTCCTGACTGATGCTGGTCTGATTCTTCTTCAGGAGCTGCGGCTCAAACTCCCCCTGTCTGTCCCGCGGGACAGATACCTCCACATCGCCGAAGCTGGTGCGCAGGGTCTGCTGCTGTGTCCGTTCCGGCTGTTGTCTGTGTTCTTGTTTTTGTAGTCGTACCTGCTGTAGCCCAGTTCGTCGTCCAGCTCCGCATCGAGGCCGTTTTCCATGAATTCGGCAATCGTCTCCTTGAACAGCCTCTGGATGTCGTCCATGCTGCCGATGTTCGCCAGCTGCAACAGCGCACGAATCTTTTCCCTGCGGGCATTTCTTCCGGGCTGCGTTTCCTTCTTGCCATACGAAAACCTCCATTCTCGTGCTTCTATTATACACTACTTTCGAGGTTTACACAAAGTATGGGATAGTCTCAGCACCGTGTACCGAACGGTACGCACGGTGCGGTGAGAGGACGGGGGGGTAATCACCCCCTCCTACTCGATTGTTACTCGTTATGTGCCGACATCTTCCGTACAATCAGGATTCCCATCAGCAGAATAGCGCCGTATATGCCCAATTGCAGCCACTGTGTTTCCTGCCCGTTGCTGCTGTCCGGGCGCGTGAAGCCCTCCGGCAGTGTTCGGCTTGTGTCGGGTGTGCTTGTGGTCGTATCGGGCGCTGCGCTTTTTGCCGCTTCCGGAGCGGTGCTGGTCTGCGGCTGTGCGGGACTGCCGCGGCTGCCGCCAAAGGAAGCGTCGTCCGGCGGGGTGAACCCGCTCGGCGCTGTCCTCTGCGCGCTGCCCGGCATAGTGAACCCAGTCGGCATCGTAAATTCGCCTGCGCCGCCGAAGTTCATGCCGCCGCCCTTGCCGCTGTTCATGCTGCCCATGTCCGATGTCGTAATGTCGCTGGCATCCACCAACGCATCACTGTTCTGCTGCCCCTGCGAGGTGGACGGAATCGAGCCATCCAACTGTCCACGGATGCTCTGTGCGCGCTTGTCGCAGAAGTTTTGCAGAGTTTCGACCGCCTTCTCGAATTCTTCCATCGTGTAGAATTTCGAGGAATCCTGTTCCAGATACGGTGTAATCATCTCCTGCACATGGGTGATTTCCTGCGCGAGCCAGCCGCTGTCGAAGTTTTCCGCAATAAACTGGCTGTATGCGTCATGGTATGCCGAAAGGGCGTCGTCATCAGCGAAAATCCATGCGATCAGCGGGCGCGAATCCACCGTGCCGCCGCTGACGGGCGAGTCAATCGGCGAATTGACGGTGGAGGTTGCATCCTGCGCGGCAGAGAATCCGCCGAAGGAAAGGTTGTAGTCCCACGGGATGATACATAGCTGACCATCTTCCTCGTAGAGGTAGTAGTTATGCACCATCATGCCCGTGTAGCTGTCATCGTTGCAGAGAAAATTGTGCACGACCAGATAGCGAATGACTTCGTTCGTATCCACGACGCTTTCAATGTCCTCCTGCGCATTCAGCTTGCGGAGAGATTCAATCAGGCGCGCCTTGTCCTTCTTGCTGATTTTCGTCTTGGCGTTGTCGAAAATGTTGCTGTAACTGTCCGGGTCGTCGTCGGAATAAATCAGCTTCACGTCATTGCTGCCCATGCCGAAGCTGAAACCGCCGCCTGGCATGGAAAACGTGCGGCGCGTGGTTGTGCCGTCCGTATCCGCGTCAGTCGAATCACTGGTCGCGCCACCGAACGAGAAATTCGGCATACTTGGCGGATTCTGCGCGCGGTCGCCGCTGGACGGTGCGAAATCGCCGCCGGAGGGGAAATTCGCGGGGGCGCCGGAGGATGGCGCGAATTCATCCGCTGATGAATCGGGTGCGCTGGGCTGGCTGCTGCTGTCCGGCATGGTTGATGCATTGTCCGAAGCGTCGGAATCATCCGACACATCGTTGTGCGTGCTGAACTGGGAGAAGTCAAATTCCTTGCCGTTGCCGCGTCCGCCGCCGAAAGACAGGCTGTCCGGCTTGTACAGTTCGCCCTTGGACATGCCGTTGTGTTCGAGGAACCCTTCTTCGACGCCCTCCACCGCCAGATACAAGCCCCACGGCTCGCCGTTGACGCTCAACTGCACGAAGCTGCACAGCGGCGTTGGCACGCCCATGCGGTTCATCAGTGTATACGCCAGATAATCCTTCATCATCGTAGCGTCCTGAATCAGATTGTTCAGGCTCAACTTGTCAAGGCTATGGTACGTCATGCCTTTCACATAGTGGTCGAACTCCACCTTGAAGGAATAGCGCGTCGAACCCAGCGTCGCCACGGTAGACAGGGAAGTATTGCCTTTGGCGCGGATGGCGACGCTTCCGTACTTCTCGCCGTCGATGGTGATGCTGCATTCCATGTAGGTTTCGGTCGTCGCCGTATCAATCAGCTCATCCCAATTGTCCATCGTGATGTCGATGGTATGCACATAGCTCTGGTCAAACAGCAGGTCTTCATAGCCCATCGTATGGCTTCCGTTGCTCTGCACGGCTTCCACGCGCCCCCACAAAAGCAGCGCTGCCACCAGCATCAGCACTGTCACCGACATGGTCACGCGGTTCAGGCTCTTTGTTTTCAGCATGGGTATCACCCCATATAGTCGCCGTTGTAGCTCACCAGCACGGCGCTCTGAACGCCCGGCATCTCGGACAGCGCGGTGATGAAGTTCGTGTCGTCGTTCTTGAGCGTCACCTCATATGTCAGCTCAATTGCACCCTTCTGCGCGCTCTTGCTCTTGACGCTGTGCTTGCCCGTGTTCGCCTTCAGGTACTCCGCCACTTTGCTCTCCATCTCGCCGTCCACGCAGGAAACGACCGCGATAAACGGCTTCTGCGCTGCCTTGCGGTTGCAGAACACAACCAGAATCACGCCGATGATGATGCTGCCGATGACCGCCAGTGGAATCATCCCTGCCGCCAGCACGATACCGCCCGCAATCGCCCAGAACAAGAACGCAATGTCCATCGGCTCCTTAATCGCCGTGCGGAAGCGGACAATCGACAGCGCACCCACCATGCCCAGCGAAAGCACGACGTTGGACGTGACAGCCAGAATCACCATTGTGGTAATCATCGTCATGGCAATCAGCGAACCGCCGAAGGACTGCGAGAACATGACGCCCGCATACGTTTTGCGGTAGACAAAGTAGATGAACAGCCCCAGACAGAACGAGAGAATCAGCGCAATTGCCATATCGGGAATAGAAACGGCGGTGATGTTTTCGAGGTAGGAGGACTTGAAGATGTCGTTGAAGCTCATGTTGGTATGTCCTTTCTATTTTTTTGATGATTATTGGTAGACCCGGCAGACGGCGTACTTCGAGAACGAGGCAGGCGTTCGGCTTTTGAGCGCCGCCGCGCGCCGGATGACATTGGGCAGATATTCGTCCCACTTAACTTCCAGCAGCGTCACGTCCTCCGCGATGGGCAGCGTCAAACCGCGTGGGTTCAGAAAATCCCTCGGCGAACCCGTGCGGATGTTCCAGTCAATGGTCACGCGGACATTGCCGGGTGCGTACACAAACGGAACGCGCTGATACGCCACGACAGTTTTGGGCATCAGGCGGTTCACCTTCATTTCCACATACAGCATTGTCAGCAGCGGGCGATTGCTTGTCACCAGCCACGCAATGTCACCGCTCAGGATGCGTGTGACTTCGTCCTGCGTCAGGCGCTCCTGCAATTTGTAGCCCACGCCGTCGCGCTTCATCTTGCATTCCAGCATGATGTAGCTAAGGTCGTCGTTGTAGTACCGGATGCGGAATTTGCGCCGCTCATTCACGCCGTCGAGCTTCTCGTGCAGGGCGGTATCCAGCGGGTCGTCAAAGTAGAGACTGCGGATGTCGTAGCACCCTCGCGCAGCGGCGTGCGCATCCAGCTTCGCCACGGCGCTGAGGTTCGCGCGAATCGCCGCTGCGTCGCCGGGAGAAATGATGTGCTTGATTTCGTGACGATAATCCATGTGCTTTGCTCCTTTCATGACATCATTTTGTTCTGCGGCTGTCTGACCGCGTCCATGTTCTACGATACACTTTCTGTGTGTTTTCCGTGTGAACATGTCCTGAATGTCCACTGAAATTACATTTTCATACATTTCTGCATTTTTGGACACCTTCCCAATTGTATTGTATCACCCATCCCCTCCGCCGCATCAGGACGATACTGCACTGTCTCGTCCAAAATCCGCTTCTCGGCTGCCTCCTTGCAAATATCCAGCACAAACAGTTGTAAAATCCTGTACTGTGCTGGATTTTTGCGGAAGTTGTGTTATACTGATGATAAGAGATTGTTCAGGGGGTGAACCCATGTATCGCGTGCTGATTGTCGATGACGAAATGCCGGCGCTTCGCTTTGTGCAGAGCATTATCGAGCGGTTCGCAACGAATTTTCAGGTCGCCGGCGTCGCTACCAGCGGGGAGCAGGGATTTCAGCTTCTGGAGCAGCAGATGTTCGACCTGCTCATCACCGACATCGGGATGCGGGGCATGAACGGCATTGAGCTGGCGCAGGCGGCGCGCGCCATGCAGCCGAATATCCGCATCGTCATCATCAGCGGCTACGGGAAATTTGAGTATGCGCAGGGCGCGATTCAAGCCGGGGTGGATGATTATCTGCTCAAACCCGTCAGCATCAGCAAAATGACCGCCATCTTGGAGAACTTGGAGAAAAAATTGGACGCGAACCAGTCCGACCTGAACGCGACGCTGCTGCCCGCCATCGCCTGCAAGCAGCCGTATTCGCAGGAGAGCGCCGCGCAGCTGTATCGGAACAAGGCGTTCCACTTCGCGCTGGTTCGCTGGGGCAATCTCGATATGCGGCTGCCGAAAACGCTGGGCGCGTCGTCGATGGTGTATCCGCAGGATGCGCACTTTCAGGTACTGCGCGGGCGGGACGAGGACGAGCGGATTCTGGTCGCAGCCGACGGGACGGTCGAGGACTTCCTCAGCAATCTGTGCGTCTACATGACCAAACCCGGTCATATGCCCACTTGGACAGCCGTCTATTCCACCCTTTCGCGCGGAATCGAGGCGCTGCCCGGCTTCGTTGATTTGTCGCTGGAACTGCTCTACCGCAATACTGTCATCGGCAAGCACCAAATCATCCGCTTCGCCGGGGAAAGTGCCAAGTATGAGCCGATGCGTCTGCCTGCCGCCGACTTGAAACAGCTGAATTATTTCATCAGCATGAGCAAATTCCACATGATTAAGGAGTATTTGAGCGCGCTGGCAGTAGCGTGGGAGCGGGAACAGATGCCGCAGGTGCAGGCATGGCACATGACAAGGCAGATTATCTGCGAAGCCGTTGCCGCCTATGCGCCGCTGAACAATCGGCTGGAAGAAACGCTGAATGAGTTCAGCGACCTCATCCGCTGTGCATCGTCCTACGGCGACCTGATGTACAGCACCTACGCCCTGCTGTTTGAGAACGGCAACGTCCGCGATCGCAAGCTCTCCACGCAGGAGCTGCACGACTACGCGGTGCAGTACATCCGGGAGAACTACGCCAAGCCGCTGAGTATGCAGAGCGTATGCGAGGAGGTCGGCATTTCACAGACGTATTTGAGCCGCCTCTTCCGCAAGTACAGCGACACGACGTTTAACGCCTTCCTGACACGCTGCCGCATGGAAGCCGCCATCAAGCTCTTGCAGGAAAAGCCGAATCTGCTGCTGCGCGATGTCGCTGTCTGCGTAGGGTACGAGGATTCGCGGTACTTCACCAAGGTATTCCACCAATATACCGGCAAGCCGCCGTCGCAGTTCACCGGGAAAGGGTAATCAGCGGGCGCACGCCTTAATGGGTGCGCTCGTATTTTTGCTGCCTACAACGAAGGAGAATGTTCCATGAAACTAAGCTGGAAAATGACGCTGATTTTCACGATCATGATGCTCGCTGCCCTGTTTTCCATGTCCATGTATGCCTCCGAGCTGACGGTCAATGGGGCGAATGCCTTCACGAAGGCGCGCTTTTTCAGCATGAGTTCCAGCATCCAGCGCAGTTTGGAGCAGGATGTTTCGATGATGAGCATCACCATGCAGGAACTGACGGAGAACACCAGCTTCATGGCGGCGCTGAACCAGATGGTGCGCGACGACAGCACCGACCAGAAGGTTGGCACTGCCGCCCGCCGCGCCGCCTTGCAGCAGCTTTTGCAGTCGCCGCTGGTGGACAAGTTCGCCCGCGTGTCCTTCTACACCCGCGACGGCGTATTCCTCTCGAACTACATCGACAAAGACCAGCGCGTGGACACGGAAAGCGCTTCCTTCAAGCGATACATCCAAACGCTTCCGTGGCTGGATGACGCGGACAATACATCGGGCTTCGTCCTCCTCTCTCCACACCCGGATTATTTCTCCCCTGCCAATCAGGAACGTTCTATCTACGGCATTGTGCAGGCGGTGCGGCATCATGGGCGCATCATCGGCTATCTGCAAATCAGCGATGACGCCGAGACGCTGACCGATTTGATGACGTTTGTGGACAACAGGCAGGTTTGCGTCGAAGCCGTGTTCGACAACGGGCAGCGGCTCTTTTCCAGTATGGGAACGTTTCTGCCTTGGTCAGACGATGTGCCGGAAAATGCGTTTACAACCATTACACTGAGCAATGGCGAAAGCCGATCCGTGCTGCATACGCACATTGCGCCGCTCTCGCTGCATCTCTACATCAGTCAGGACGGGAATATCATCACCAATGCGGATGCACAGCAGCGAATCAATCTTTTCCGCCGCGCGTTGCTGATTCTGGCGATGGCAGGCGCGCTGATTATGCTCGTGTCGATGGGGCTGACCCGCTCCATCCGCAAATTGACGCGCAAGCTGCGGCAGATTCCCGACACCAGCATGGTGCATCCAGAAACGATTCAGCTCAATCAGCTGCTTTCCAACGTCACTTCGCCCCGCGACCGTGAAACGCACGAGCTGGAACAGGTGTTCAACCACCTGATGACGCGCCTGCACGAAAGCACCACGAACGAAATGACGCTGCGCGAAGGAACGCTGCAAGCCCAGCTGAATGCCCTGCAAGCGCAGATCAATCCACACTTTATCTACAATACGCTCAACATCATCTCCGCGAAATCCATGGAAAGCAGCAACTACGACGTCATCGAAATCTGCGACCAATTTGCGCAGATGCTGCGCTATTCCACGGACATGTCGTCCCGCACGGCGACGATGGCGGAGGAAATCAAGAATGTACACAACTACCTGATGCTCGCCAAGGCGCGGTACGAAAACAACCTTGAATTTGCTATCGACGTGCCGGAGAATCTGGGCAGCATCACTGTGCCGAAACTGACGCTCCAGCCGCTGGTGGAAAACGCGCTGACGCACGGCTACAACGGCTACAACGAGCTGCGGAAGCTGACCGTCACGGGGCGCATCGAGGACGAGAAGCTCATCCTGTGCATCCGCGACAACGGCACGGGTTTTTCCGAGGACAGGCTGCAAAAGCTGCAAGAGGGCATCCGCCGCATTGAGAACGGCACACTCTCGATGGAGGAATCCGGCGGACACATTGGGCTGCTGAACACCTGCCTGCGCCTGCACTTTTACAGCAACGGGCAGATGCACATCAGCATTCACAATGACAGCGGCGCGGTGATTACGATGGTGATGCCCTGCGGGATGCAGGAAAACCAAGAGACGTGACGGCGGTTTTGCCTATACAGAGAGGAGACTTCCCCTTTCCGAGGAAGTCTCCTTTTGCTTGCCGATTATTCCACAATGGTAATGGTCTTCGTCAGTGTGCCAACCGTCAGGGTGTGTTCGCCGGGCTGGTCGATGGTCAGTTCCATTTCAACCACGCGCCAGTCTCCGCCGTTGACTGCCATGATCTTTTCCGCGATGACTTTGCCGTCGCAGACCGCCTGCACGGTCGTCATACCGTCGTCGCCGTTGTTCCACAGCAGGACATACGCCGTGAACGGCACACCAGCCTTGGTTTCCACAATGGATTCATAGCTGGTGCTGGTCGAACCGTTGGATTCCGTCACAACCTCATGCGTTGCGCGCGGCAGAACCAGCGTGTCGTAGACGAAATCCGGCTGCGCGCCGTACTTCATGCCGTACTGATACTGAATCAGCGGATCGCCCCAGTTGCCGGGAACGGTGTGGTTCTCGCTGGTCTTCATCATCGCCAGCAGCATCATGCGTACATACTGGTTCGCGCCCTGATCGCCCGCCAGATCCTTCCACTGCGCATCGTCCATTGCTTCGTCGCGTGCCAGTTCCTTGACGACCATGCCTGCCGGCTCCGCGTCGCCGAAGAGCAGCTGTGCAAACACAATCGGTTCCGTCGTGGTAATGAAGCCGCTTGCGCCCGTGCCGTGGTCTGCCGGACGGGAGAAGGTCAGCGCCAGCAGCGCATCCGCGTTGGCAACCATGTAGGTGTTGGGGTCAATGTGGTTCGCCACGATAACCAGCTTCTTGCCGGCGTCCTTGGCGTCCTCGATGATAAGCTCCGCCGCGTCGTTCATCTGCGTGCAGTCCGCAATGACCACATCCGCATCTTCCATGTCCTCCACCACCGTGGCGAAGTCCGGAAGCACCTTCTTGTAGGCTTGCAGCGTCATGGCAGAAGCCGTAGAGCCGATGTAGACCTTGATGCCCTTGCTCAGCGGCAGGAGGTTGTCGTCGTTCTTGATGAGGATAGCGGATTCCGCCTGAAGCTGACGTTCCAGCGCCACCACTTCGGGGTTGCGCGCCGCCATCAGCGTGTCGGTGTCGGTGATTTCCCACGGATTCGCGATGTATTCCGCAGAAGCCGCAATCGCCAGCGCCTTGTCCGCGTCAGAATAGGGATTCTCGAACAAATCCATCTCGAACTTGTCCTTTAGGACACGGTAGCAGGTTTCATAGCAGCGTTCTTCCGAAATCAGACCCTGCTTGAGTGCTTCTTCGATGCCAGAACGGGACGCCGAACCGCCGTGGCCGTCGCTCTCGTAGTCGCAGGCGAACGCGCCGATCTGATCCAGACCGTTGTTGATAACCATGGCGTAGCGTTCGGGGATAGACAGGCTCAGCACGTCAATGCCGTCCACCGTCACGCCCGTGGAGTTGCTGTCGCCTTGATCGCCCCAGTCGGAGACGATGATGCCCTCAAAGCCGAGCGTCTTGCGCAGGTAATCCATGGTTTCCTTATCGTAGTCCACATGGACGGTGTTGGTCAGACCGGTATTGTAGCCGTTGGTCATGACCCACTTCGGATTCGCGGACAGGGCGATTTCCCACGCCTTCATCCAGTTGTCCACCGTCTGCGCATCACTGCGCGCATCCGCAAAGGAGGAGTCGCCGCCGCGCGCGATGAAGTGCTTCATGCACGCTTCCACGCCGCCCTCGACTTGCAGGGCGAGGGTTTCTTCCTTCGTCATCGTGCCGGCGTATTCCGGGTCTTCGCCGTTCCAGCTGCCCAGCTCCTGTCCGTAGGGATGCAGGACGACATGGATGCCGACCGCGCGGCTTTCCAGCGAGTACGCTGTCCACAGCTTCTTGGACAGCTCCAAGTCATTCGCCGCGCCGAACGCATCATGCGCCACGTCAATCATGCCGCCCCACGCGTTGTATTCGCGGTCATTGGAAATGACAACCGGGATGCCCAGACGGCTGTCCTCCGCCAGCGCCTGCATCGCATTGTGGTACACAATCTGCTGCGCGGGCGTGCCGTTGGTGTTGTCCAGATGGCTGGTGATGTTCAGCACGTTGATGTAGTACCACATCGAGCGCGACGTGAACGACGAGCTTTCATCCGGCACGACGCTTTCCGTCCCGAACATGTAGCGCGAATCCGCAAAGTCAACGCCCATCGGGTTGCCGCAGGTGTTCACATGGTAGAAAAGCCCCGCTCTCTCTTCCAGCGTCATCTGGTCATAGAGGTCTTTCACGCGCGCATCCACATCCTGCCGCCAGTCCTCATAGACATCCAGCTGACCATTGCCGTTCAAGTCCTTGAACGTGAGCCCATCCACCTCCAGAATGGTGGTGACGCCATCGAGATACCCCAATTCCTTCTGGGTATCCGTCCCGGCGATGACCGTGATGGCTTGATTCACCTGATCGTAATCCGTGAATCGTGCCTGTACGGATTCTTCCGCCATCGCACTCATGCCGAAGCTGCTGGCCAGCATCGCTGCGGCCAAAATCGCGGACAGTTTTCTTTTCATTGAAAACAGTCTCCTTTCTTTCGCGAGTTCTGCTCGCTTTTGCCTCTATCATAGCGGATTTTTCCTTTTTTCGAGCAGTTCTTTTCAGCACGGATATGCGGAAAAAACGGTACTGAGAAGGGGAGAGGGGGAAAATGAAGGAAAGGGCAAAAGCTGTAGATGATTACGCAACAACTTTTTTTGCAAACAATCTGTGTAAACAGCTGATGTATCCCCAAAAGAAGACACGACGGTGCCTTAATTGTCGGAATGCAAAGCAAAGCCCCCTCCAACGCATCTGCCCGCAACCGCAGGGAGATACGCTGAAGGGGGTACTTTCAATGATCTTCATCCGGAACCACTGCCAGCGCCGTCAGCACAAACACCTCCGGTGCGCCAGCTGCTCGAAGCGCGCCCGCACATGTTTCGGTCGTCGAACCGGTAGTATACACGTCGTCAATCAGCAGAACTGGGGTCGAAATGCGCGCGGCGGCGGCGAACGCGCCGTGCAGGTTCTTCCGGCGCTGGGCGGCATTCAGCCCCTGCTGGGTTGCGGTTTCGCGCGTGCGGATCAGCAGGGGCTGATAGGGCAAGTTGCGCCACTGCGCAAAGGCCTCTGCCAGCAGTCGACCGTGGTCAATGCCGCGCGCGTCAAGGTGCTTCTTCGTCATCGGGACGGAGGTGACAACCGTGTCTGGCGGCAGGGCAAATGGACACGCGGATGCCATGCCGTCCGCCAGTACCTGCGCGCATTCGGCGATGCCGCTGTATTTGAGCATCAGCACCAGCTGCCGCGCAATGCCGTGGTAGCCCCACACAGCGGCGGCGTTCGGCGCAAGCGCAGCACCCGACAGGCGCAAATCATCCAAAACAGCGAGGCAGACCGGACAAATCGCGTTCGGCAGGGACAGCGCGCCGCAGGTCAGGCAGAAAACGTGCTGCGGAAACAGCGCATCATCCGCATCAGTCAAAAGGCGGGTGAAAAACGCGCGAAGAGCGGGCAAAAGCGGCATGAAAGCACCTCATTCCTTCCCCAATTCCTCCTGATGCAAATCAATGGTGACGCTCGTGCCCTCCCCAATGCGGGAGGACAGCGACACGCGGCAATGGAGCATTTCAGCGGTCTGATGGACGAGATACAGCCCCAATCCGGTGGATTTCTGCCCGCCGCGCCCGTTATAGCCGGTGTATCCCTTCTCGAACACGCGCGGCACATCCTCCGGTGCAATGCCGATGCCCGTGTCCGCCACGATAATCGCCGGGGCGCTGGTCACGCGGATGCTGACGCGGCCGCGGTCGGTGTACTTGACGGCGTTGGACAGCAGCTGGTGGAGGATGAACAGCAGCCATTTGCTGTCCGTCAAGGCGCTTTCGGCGGTCGGCTCGTACTGCAGGCGCAGCTTCTTGCGGATGAGCAGGGGCGCAAAGTCGCGAATCGCCTGCCGAATGACCGGGTCAAGCGGCACACGCGTCAGCACAAGGTCTTTCGTCGGATTGCCCAACCGCGCGTAGCTTAACGCCATCGTGACGTACTGCTCCATTTGGAACAGTTCAGCCAGCATGGCGCGGTTCTCCGGCGTGTCCTCGCTCTGCAATTGCAGGCGCATCACCGATAGCGGCGTTTTGATTTGGTGTACCCACGCGGTGAAGTAGTCCGTACTGTCCTGCCGATAGGCTACCAAGTCCGACTGCGCGGCGCGGATGTCGTGCAGCAGCCGTTGCATAATCGCCTGATCATCCGCTTCAGACAGTGTGCGCGGCGATGGCAGTTCATCCAGTAGAAGATGCGGCGCATTCAGCACATGCGCACGCGCCTGATGCGCCCGGCGATAACGCAAAAAGCCCCAAATCAGCGCAATCAGCCCCATCACTGCGCACAGCGCCGATGCGTACGCGACCGGTTCGGTCGGCAGATGATACAGCGAGAGCACCAGCGCAAATGTGCCCGCGAACAGCGCCAGCAGCCCCGCCAGCGGCAAATGCTCCCGCAGATAGCGCCGAATCATACGCTGCCCTCCTGATTCACGGCATACCCGCTACCTACCTTCGTGACGATGAAGCCCGGCAGTCCCGCCGCGCTAAGTTTCTTCCGCAGGCGGTTGACATTGACGGTCAGTGTGTTTTCCTCAACGTACTCGTCCATCTGCCACAGACGGGTCATCAATGTTTCGCGGCTGACGATGCGCCCGCGCTGCTCCATGAGTGTGCGGAGGATAATCAGTTCATTGCGTGTCAGGGGGATGCTCTGCCCATGGATGGAGAGGGCAGCACTGTCCAAATCCAGCATGGCATCTCCGCAGGCGAGGATATTGCCTGTTGCCGGCATGTCATACGCGCGGCGCAGGACGGCATTCACCTTCGCTGCCAGCACAGCTGGGTCAACGGGTTTGGCAATGAAGTCGTCGCCGCCCATGTTCATCGCCATGACGATGTTGAGGTTATCCGACGCACTGGAAAGGTAGACAATTGGTACGCTGGTGATGCGGCGCAGCTCCTGCGTCCAGTGATGACCGTTGAAGAAGGGGAGCATCAAATCCATCAGTACGATTTGCGGCTTCCACTCGGCGAACTCCTCCGTCACATGGCGGAAATCGCGGACTTTCTGCACCTCGTGTCCCCACGCGGTCAGCACCTGCGTGATGGCATCAGCCAAGGCAGCGTCGTCTTCGACTAATAGGATGCGGTACATACGAGTCATCTCCCTGATGATGTAGTTTGGTGTTGGTGTGGTCTGTTTTCGTACCCGTCAGTCGCTTTCCTCCGCACTTTCGCCCGCCAGCGCATCGAGAATTGCTTGCAGCCGCTTCTCGCCGATGCCCTTGACATTCCGCAGCTCCTCCGGATACACGAACGCGCCGTGTTCCTCCCGGTATGCCACAATCCGCTCCGACAGCACAGTACCGATGCCCGGCAGGGCGTCCAATGCGGCAGCGTCGCCGGTGTTCAGAATGGAATCCGGCGGAAGTGTTGCTCTTGGTACAGCGGTTGTTTCTGCTGCTGGCACTATCGGCGGATTCGTCGATTCGTCATCCAGCGAGTCAGTGATTTTCGTTTGCAGCTCTGCTCCGATGCCCTGGACGTTCCGCAAATCTTCCGGGTACACGAATGCGCCGTGTTCCTCCCGGTATGTGATAATCCGTTCCGACAGCACAGGGCCGATACCCGGCAGGGCGTCCAGCGCGGCGGCATCGCCGGTGTTCAGAATAGAATCTGCCGGAAGTGTCGGCACAGGGGCAAGCGTGAAGCCGTCGCCTTTTGACGGATAGCACTTCGGAGCGGAATGGACACGGACAGGGGCGGATGCGTTCCATAAGAAGCAGCCGAGGCTTATGAGAAGGGCTGCCGTATACAGCAGCAGAAGCAGCTTTCGCACGCCCTGCCGCCATTTGCGCACAGCATCCCCCTCCGTCCAGCTTGTCGTCAGGAGCATTGTACCATACTTGGAACGGATGGACAAGGGTGCGCGGCAGAAAAAAATAGGCGCAGCATAGGAAGGAAGATTCCATGCTGCGCTGAGGTGGCTGCTGTTTTCAAATGCAGTTTTCTTTAGGGACGGGGGATTTCGCCTGCGGGTGTGCCCTGCGGTTATATCCCCAGCGAAAATCCGCCTTGTATGAGGTAGAACAGCGCCACGCCGTCTATTGCGACGGCATCGTGCATTGCGTCGTAGCGGATCAGCGCGACGGTGTGCACTGTGCCGTCAACATCTGTGAATGTCCACACGGTGTGGGGAGCGTCGGCAGCAGTCCAGCCGTCGGGGAGGCGGCCGGACATCGTGACCATCATCAGCTGATTGTAGGCAGCGGAAAAGGCAGTGTAATCCGAAGGTTCACCGTTTTTCGTCAGCGCAATATCGTAGACCTGATTCCCCTCGCCGTCCGTGACAAGTTCGTTGTTCTCGGCAACCTGCTCGGTGCGTGTGATGACCCATGTGTCCACGCCGTCCGCCGTTTCACGCGAAAGGGACGCAAGATTCCCCAGCGCCGTCAGCACCGGGTAGCGCGTGATGGTCTCCTGCCAGTCTGCGTTCATGACGCCGCGCAGCAAGAGCGTGCTGCAGCGGTAAATGCCGCCATTGTAGAGCACATAATCCACCAAATCGCTCTCCTGCTCGCCGATGACGAGGGTGATCGTGGCTTCCGGGTAATCGGTCGTAGCGTATGAGCCAGTCGTGCCGACTGCGCCGATTGTGCCGGCGGCTTGGTGCAGGCGGATGACGAGGCGGGGCGTGTCCAGCCCGTAGCGTGCGATGCTCTCCGCCGTCGCGTCGGCAATGTACTCGCCAAGGCGGATGTTTGCTGCCGACTTGCGAAGGGTGTTCATGGCAGTGCCGTCCGCCGGGTAGGACACCGGGGTGGTCAGCATCCAGCGGTCTTGCGCGTCCGCGTTCGTGATCGCGCCGTTCAAGCGCCATTGCTGGGTGATTTCGCCCTCCGCGTTCAGCAACGTGATTTCATCCAGGCGGTCGGCGTGAATCGTCAGCTGCTCGACGCTGTGGAGCGAACCGCGCGTGACGTAGCATTCCTCCGCCAGACCGCGGCTGACGGACAGCAGGCGGGTGTCACCGTCCAATTGCGCGTACTGCCAGCTGTTTTCGTACTGCGGGGCGCTGCCGATGCGCAGGGTGTGGCTGCTGCCGTCCGCAAAATCCACGGTGACAACGCTCTCCGGGTCATTCAGCCCGAACGCTGCCCATTCCTCGTCCGTGCCGTTCCAATCGTCGCTGAGTACCTCGGCGGTCACGCTCTTAAGCCCGGACAGGAGCGTGGCGGCAATGTCCGCATCCACCGTGAAGGAATTTTCGCCCTCCAGCACCAGCGCGCCAGATTCCGTCTGCACTGCCGACCATGCGTCCTGATTGCGCACGGCAATGCGGATGCGGGTGATATCCGCCGATTCCACCGCCCAGAGGGTGATTTCCTCATCCTCATGCGCGGGCGTTTCCGGCGCGGGGGCGGGCGTGCGGGCGAAAATCAGCAGACACGCCGCCGCCGCGACCAGCACCACGGCGAAAATCAGTAGGAGGATGCGGTTGTGCCTGCGCACGGCATGTTTCTTTTTCGGGACATTTTGCATGGCTTACAGATTCCTCCGTGGAAGCAGGATGATGACCGCCGCCAGCAGCACCAGAATCGGCAGCCCGACCAGTACGACGCTGCCCAATGACAGCGCATTGACGGACAGCCCCGGACGCAGCGCCGTTTTGACCATGATGCTGGTGTCAATGCTGTCATCCCCGGTCAGGAAAGACACAGCGCGCACCAGAAATTCCTCGCCGTCGGTCATGGTGAAGAGCTGTTCCTCGGTCAGCAGGGCGGAACTGCCGATGATGAACGCACGGCTGACGTCGCCCGTGTCGGTGAAGCGCTTGGATTGCAGCGCGAGCGCGAACGGCCCGGTTTTGTCGCTGTCGGATTGGGTGATGCTCAGGCGCGACGCGGTTGTATCAACCAGATAACTCTTGGCGGATGTTGTCAGCACCGCGTCCACCAGCAGGGAATTGTCCGATTCCGGCGAAGGGTCAAAGCCGCGGCTGGCAACCATGAGCATTGTCGTCCGCCCGTTCAGCATCATCTCCAGTGTCACGTCCGTCGCCTGCATTTCCGGCAGCAGCGCCAGACGGTTGTTGTTGTAGAACGTGTCGGTTTCATCCGGCGACGCCATCACCAGCCCGCTTTCCGGCAGGAAGCCGTAGGAGCGCAGCAGGGACAGGACGTTCGGCATATTCTCAATCGGGTCGGTATAATCGCAGCTGAACAGCACTGCGCCGCCACCCTGCACATATGCGCGGATGATGTCCATTTCCGCGTCGGTGTAGTCCTTGACGGGCGAAAGAATGCACAGCACGTCGCCGGATGCGAATGTCATGTCGCTGAGCTTCTCGAACGCGACGTCGTAGTGGTTGTTCGTCAACAGGGTGGTAAAGGCGGACAGGGAGTCTTCGCCCAGTTCGCCGTGCCCCGTCGCGATGTGCAGCGTCGGCACGGTGTCGCGCGTGACGTAGGCGATGGCGGAGGTAATCTGCTGCTCATACGCCAAGCCGGAGACGTTGTAGCTGCCCGAATCGGTATCGACAGCGAGCGTTACAAAATCCGTTGCGGTCAGCACGCGGTAGCGGTCGGTTTCCTCGCAGTAGACGATGAGGTTCTGCGCGGAGACGTTGGTGGTGCTGCTGGAAAAGCGGGTCAGCAGCAGGGGATTCAGGCTCGGCGGGGTCTGCTCCCACGTCACCATATCCGACGCGGCGCTGTAACGGTTGAGCAGCTCCAGCAGGGGCTGATCCTCCTCGCCGCGCTCGAACAGGGCGTAGATTTTCACCGGGCGCTTCAAGTCGTGCAGAATCTGCTTCGTCGTCTCGCTCTGCGTTGTGACGGCGTTGAAGGAGAAGTCGCCGCGCCAGCCGTAGCGCGTTTCGAGGTTCGTTGTCGCCAGATTGATGAGAATCAGCGCGGCAATGACCAGCGCGACAATGGCGGTGGATATGGCGCCGTAGCGCAGGCGCGGGCTGATGGTGAACTTCCTGTGCGCGGATTGCTTTTTGTTTCGCATTCTTCGTCACTCTCCCCGATAGCGCCGGGTATCCAGCGTATGAATTGTCAGCAGGAGGAACGCCGCGGCGAAGGTGATATCGTAGACGACGCTCGCCGCGCTGAGCTGCCCCATCAGGAACGGTTCAGCCCGCTGATAAAGGCTGAAGAAGGACAGCACGCTGGAGAAGAAACTGCTGTTGACGGCGTTTTCCAGCAAGTCCAGCATCCAGAGGACGAAGTTCGCGCCGAACGCAAAAACCGCCGCCGTCACCTGATTTTTTGCGCAGCCGGAGATGAACAAGTCCAGCGCGAGGAATGCGCCGCCCTGCAAGATGAAACCGAGGTACGCCACCGCCATTTCCGCCGGGTACACATGCCCATAGACCGCCACGACCGCCACGAAGCCGAGCGTCAGCACGACGGTTGCCACCATGACGGTATATGCCGCGGCATACTTGCCCAGCACCATGCCGGACAGGGAAACCGGGCTGGTGAGCAGCAGCTGATCCGTGCGGCGCTGCCTTTCTTCCGCCAGCAGCCGCATCGTCAGCACCGGCGAAAGCAGCATCCACAGGTAGCTCATCTGCCCCACGAACGTCGGCAAGTCCGACGACCGTGCCTGCATAATCTGCAAATAAAACATCACAGAGGACAGGAGCAGGAACACGCCCATGAACACATAGCCCGTTGGCGTGAGGAAATACGCCTGCAATTCTCGTTTCCAGATGGCACGCATTGTAACACCTTTCTGCAAGGGGCGATTGCCCCTTGACCCTTTGCGCGGTTGGGTTGCGCGCATTTGCATACAGCTTCCGCGTGGGAAGCAGAGTTTCGCCTCTGCGGAGGCGACCAAAGGGCAATGCAAACAGGCGAAGCCTGCGAT
>OKRY01000606.1_pt1 | contig 28880 bp, 26 predicted proteins | sample 1601121 | NCBI WGS metagenome assembly OKRY01 (sample SAMEA3541546, study PRJEB24748) | human gut metagenome | biome: human gut; feature: human-associated habitat; material: faeces | place: China | collected 2012
TCTCGAGTTCTTTTGTCATATCTTCAACAACAACAAGAATAATACCTTTTTTCTTATCAAACCAGTGATAGCTGTATCTTTCAACTTTATTTTTTATATTATAAATCTACTCCATAATCACTTACAACAACTTGTCCTGTAAGTGGTGCTGCATCATCACTTGCTAAGAAAAGTGCTACTTTTGCAACATCTAAAGGACTACAAGGTTGAAGTGATAAATCACTATGAGCTGACATAGCACCCATCATTTTCATATCCATGGTATCAGGTGTTAATCCTGCAGCCATATCTGTTGTAATACTTCCTGGACAGATAACATTACATCTAATTTTTTCTTTAGCAAAACGCATTGCTGCATGTTTTGTTACCCCAATAATTGCTGCTTTAGTAGATACATAAACAGCACCACCTGCTCCATATTGACCAGCAACACTTGAGATATTAACGATAGAAGCACCACTTTTCATAACTTTTAAAGCTTCTGACATACAATACATTGTTCCTTTTTGATTAATATCAATAACTCTATTTAAATCATCATAATCAATTTGATCAATTGCATTTAATCCTTTATCTAACACACCAGCATTATTAATTAAAATATCTAATTGACCAAAAGTTTCAACTGTTTTACTTACTAAGTTTTTAACATCATCCACTTTAGAAATATCAGTAGGAACACATAAAACAGTCCCTCCTGCTGCTTCAATTTCTTTTGCTACTTCTTCTAAGACTTGTTGACGTCTTGCTGAAATAACAACTTTTGCTCCTTCACTCGCAAATAGTTTTGCAATTTCTTTACCAACGCCGGCATTCCCTCCTGTAATAATTGCCACTTTATTATCCAATTTTCCCATAAAAAATCCTCCTAGATATATAGTAACACATGTAAGCGCTTAACTCCATCTTTTTCATATCTCAAAATTGTATATGAGTTTACCATATTTTTACACACTACTCACACTCTTATATGTTAAAGAATGGGTACTATATAGGTGTCAAGAGGAGATAGACATGAAAAAGAAATTATCCGTTATAATCAGTGTAATTTGTATTATCGTTTCCTTAGGTTCGATTTCAGGAACTCTGTATTATGCTAAAAACCATAATACTTCATCTATGATGCAACAAGCAGAAGGAACACCTCCTTCAATGCCTAATCAAGGAGAAAATAGTCAAAATAATGAGTCTAATCAACAAGATTCATCTCAAAATAACAAAAGTAGCAATGATCAATCAAATTCATAAAATCAAGATTCAAATGATCAAACAAATGAAAATTCTAATGGACAAACACCTAATAATCAACAAGGTGCACCAGGACAAAGTAATAGTCAACCAACTATGCCAGGACAAAATCAACAAAACAACAATCAACATGGTCAAATGAATCAAGAAATGACTTCATCAAGTCAATCATTAACTGCTCTACAAATTGTCATTATTACTATCAGTGTTTTAGTTTTTATGCTTGCAATAACTAATTTAATTATGAGTAAGTTTGGAAGTAAAACACTTGTTGAAACATTTTATGGAGCTAAACCAACTACAATCTATGCTGTTGCCAATGTTGTAGGAACAATTTTACTTGTTTGTGCTCTTGTGTTATCAAGCAATGCTTTATTATTCAATAATGCATCAGCAACAAGCAATACATCTCTAATAACAACTGAAGGTGTTGTTGATGTTTCTAACAATCAAGAATTATCAAATAAAACATTATCAGCTACTTCTTCAAATGAACCGCCATGGTTGTAACCGATGGCGGTTCATTGAATGCATCAACTCTAATAATTTCTAAATCGGGTGATTCTTCAAATACTGAAAACAGTGAATTTTATGGTTTAAATGCTGCTGTCCTTGTTCAAAAAGGATGTGAAGCAACCATTAAAGATACTACAATTAAAACAAATGCAAGTGGGGCTAATGCCGTTTTTGCAACAGGAGAAAATGCCGTTATTAATGTAAGTAATAAATTACCACAACTTGAGATTCATCACGTGGTTTAGATGCGACTTATGGTGGAACAATCAACGCTAATAAAGTAACTATTACTACAAGTGGTCAACACTGTGCTGCCGTTGCTACTGATCGTGGTGATGGAACCGTTACTGTTAAAAATTCAATTTTAAATACAAATGGTAAAGGTTCACCTTGTGTTTATTCAACAGGTACAATTTCTGTTTCTGATTCTAAAGGAAGGGCAACTAATTCTGCATGTGTGGTTATCGAAGGTAAAAACAGTATTACTTTAAATAACACAAAACTTACAAGTTATGGTATAGGTCGTGTGGATGACGGTATTGATAATTGTGGTGTCATGATTTATCAAAGTATGTCTGGAGATGCTAGTGAAGGAACTGGAACATTCAGCGCGACTGATTCAACACTTACCATTTCAAAAAAATCAAAAATCTATGAAACATCGCCTATGTTTTTTATTACGAATACAGATGCAGTGATTAACTTAGAAAATACAAAATTAAATTATGGAAGTAATCAATTAGTTACTGTTTCTGGAAATGATGGTGAATGGGGGAATCAAGGAAGTAATGGTGGAAACTTAACATTGAATGCGACAAATCAAACATTAAGTGGAAATATCAGTGTTGATAATATTTCTACCACTTCATTTATTTTAAAAAGTTCAACTCTTATAAGTACAATCAATAGTGAAAATAGTGCCAAAGAAGTTAACTTATCTCTAGATAGTTCTTCTAAATGGATTGTTACCGAAGATAGTTATGTTACTACTTTAACTTTAGAAAACAATGATTTATCTTTAATTGAAGATCATGGTTATACAATCTATTATAATGCTTCAGCGAATAGTTGGTTAAATGGTCAAACAATAACATTATCTAATGGTGGAACTTTAACACCTATACAATAAAAAGATCTAAATGGATGTTTTGAATAATGAATATTATTTAAAAGTATGATAAAATATATGAAAATAAAGGAGGAGCTTAAATATGAACAAAATGAGTATTAATGATTTTCCTAGTTTGGATGGTGTATCTCTTATTCCAACAAAAACTTTAGAATTAATGATTGATATTTATAATAAAGAAGTTGATAAAGAAAACATTCTATATGAAGACAAAGTAAAATATAAAGCTTCTCTTGTAAAAAAAGGGAAATCAAAGGCATATAATGAAGATGAATTTCTTGACTTATTAAAAAAAGAAGGACTATAAGATTGAAAATCTTAATTGATCAGAGTGTCTTCCTATTTTTAAAAGAAAATAAAATATCTGTTTCTAAAGAAATAGCAAAAATACTATCTTCTTTAAAAAGATTTCCTAAAATGTATCCAAGAATTGCAAATGATGATAATATTCGCCATTTCTTTATAAAAAATATAGAGTTTGGATATATGATTGATAAAGATATGATTATCATTGCTGACTGTAAATATATTAAATCAAATAAAAAACTAAAAATTAAAAAGTATTTAAATAAGCTAGCAAATCGCTAGCTTTTACTTTGAATAATGAATGTGCATAAGTTTCCATTCATTATTTTCTTTAATAACTATTTGTGTTTCTAAACCTTGGATACCATAAGGTTCTTTGGTATCTCTTCTAATACATTCAGTATGATATTTAAAGATAATAATAGCTTTATTTTCATCTATTTGATGTATTTCTATTCCTTCTACAATTAAATCAATTGATTCATAAAATCTTTGAATAACACCTATTAAAAAATCATTATAAATAGAATCAATCCCATCAAATTGATTCGTAAGTGAGATCAAGGTATTTTCTTTAGATGACCATAATGCTTTAAAATCTTTTTCATTTTGTGTGTGTATTGCTTTAGCATAGTTATATACAAGTTGTTTAATTTCTTCCATAATATTTCTCCTTTTTGACATTAAACATCATTACTCTTAATAAAATTTCTTAGTGAGTGTTTTTTTATTAGAATTTTAAAAAAATAATAAAGACAACAAAAGAACACTAAGAAAAATAAAGTAAATGGAAAGGGATCCTCTCCAGCAAATATAAAAAATGAACGTATTGAATCAAGGTGATACCTATTAGACAATATGATTGATCCAATAAAGAAATTAGAAAAAAATACTAAAAAATAGACTTCATCTTTACTCAACAATCTTTTCTCTTCCATATGCTTTTCCTCCCTTGAATTTAGGTATATATAAATATTATACAGTACTTTACCCATTAAAGATGTCTATAATCTAACTCATCTATACAAATGTACATATAGATTATTTTATGATACACTAAATGCGAAAAATTGTGTTTTTAAAGTATAGAATTCTATATTTTTTTATAAATGAAAGGGAAGAAAATGAAAAAGAAAATTTTTGGGGTTTTACAAAGAATAGGACGTAGTTTTATGTTACCTATTGCTGTACTACCAATTGCGGGAATGTTTTTAGGTATTGGGAGTTCTCTTACTAACGAAGCAACGATTGCTTCTCTTGGTTTAGAGAGTATTTTAGGTACAGGAACAACTTTAAATCATATATTGATTTTATTAATGTCTGTAGGGCAAACAATTTTTGATAATTTGCCTTTGATTTTTGCATCCTCTGTTGCTTTAGGAATGGCAAAGAAATCAAAAGAAGTAGCAGTGTTATCTTCTATTATTGCTTTTTTTGTGATGCATTCAACGATTCATAGTTTGCTTATTTTTGATGGAGTTATTAAAGGAAATGAGATTGTTAAAAAAGTTGTTGAAGGAACACTTACAAATGTATGTGGGCAAGTATCCTTACAAATGGGGGTATTTGGAGGAATTATTGTTGGTTTAGGTGTGAGTTATTTACATAATCACTTTTATCAAATTCAGTTACCTGATTTTTTATCTTTCTTTGAAGGAGAAAGATTTATTCCTATTATTTCTACCATTGTTTATATTTTGGTAGGATTTTTGATGTTTTATATTTGGCCTACTTTCCAAGACGGGATTTTTAAATTTGGACAATGGATTGCTAGTAGTGGCTATGGGGGAACTTTTGTTTATGGAATTGTTAAAAGAGCCCTTGTTCCTTTTGGCTTACATCATGTTTTCTATATGCCTTTTTATCAAACTGCTATTGGTGGTACTTTGGAAGTCAATGGGGTTTTAATTGATGGTGCCCAAAATATCTTCTTTGCTCAACTTGCTGATCCAAATTTAAAGCACTTTAGTGTTGAAGCAACTAAGTATTTCTCTGGTGAATATATGATTATGATGTTTGGTTTACCAGGAGCAGCTTTAGCGATGTATCGCAGTGCTAAAGCTGAATCAAAAAAAGTTATAAGAAGTCTTTTTTTATCAGCAGCCCTTACGAGTATGCTTACAGGAATTACAGAACCCATTGAATTTGCTTTTATTTTTGTGGCTCCTATGTTATTTGTCGTTGATGTTTTTTTAGCGGGAACAGCTTTTGTTTTAGCCCATGTTTTAAAGGTGACGATTGGATTTACTTTTTCTTGTGGTTTAATAGATTTTCTTGTTTTTGGTGTATTACAAGGTAATAGTAAAACTCATTGGGTTTTTATTATTGTTGGTGGAGTTATGTATTTCTTCTTATATTATTTTTCATTCCGTTTTTTAATTAAGAAATTTGATTTAAAAACACCAGGAAGGGAAGATGATAATAAATTAACGATTTTTAATAAAAAGAAAATGGATTACTCTTTTGACCAATCATTACTTGATCCTCAAGTACAAATGATTATTAAAGGACTAGGTGGAAGATATAACTTTAGTGATCTTGATTGTTGTATTACACGATTACGTGCTTCTTTACAAGATCCAAGTCTTGTAAGCGAAGGTTCTTTAAAACAAGCAGGGGCAGCTGCTGTTTTATTACAGGGCAATGCTATTCAAATCATCTTTGGGCCAAAAGCTTCTTCTTTAAAAACAAAGATTGATGATTATTTAAATAATGTTCCTGCTTCTTATGATGAAGAAAAAACAATTGTGTATCATACAACAGATGTAGAAATAGGAAATATCGTTGATGGTGAGGTTTTACCTATTGAAGATTGTTGTGATGATATCTTTGCTCATAAGTTATTAGGAGATGGTATCATGATTCGACCAATACATGGTTTGGTTGTTGCTCCTTGTGATGGAACGATTTCTATGATTTATCCTACAAAACATGCTTTAGGGATTGAATTAGAAAATGGTGTGGAAATATTGATTCATTTTGGTATTAATACTGTAAAATTAAATGGACAAGGGTTTGAACTTCTTGTTAAAATGAATCAGAAGGTTAAAAAAGGAGATCTGTTATGGAATGCAGATTTGAATTATATTAAAGAAAATGCCATCGATGATTGTCTTTTAATGATTATCACTAAAGGCCAAGGACCTTTAGAAAAGAACTATGGTCATAAAAAAAGTGGAGAAACAATTTTAAAAATAAAGAGGTGAACATAATGTATCAAGTCTTAAAAATATTAAACAATAATACCATTCTAGCTAAAGAAGATGATAATGAAATAATAGTTATGGCTAAAGGAATTGGTTTTGGTAAAAAAATAGATGAACATTTTGAAATTCCACCTCATGCCAAGAAATACATGATGCAAAAAAACTATCAAGCTAAAGATAAACAAAAGAAAGTCATTGACTATATCAATCCTGTTTATCTTGAAATTGCAGCTGAAATCATTAAAGAAGCAACTAATAAATTTAAAGAAGTAAATCATGATATTCTTATTCCACTTGCTGATCATATTCATTTTACGATCAAACGTATGGATGAAAATATCTTGCCTAGTAATCCATTTACCTATGATATACGACTTCTTTTCCCTGATGAATATGAAGTTGCTTTAAAATCAAAAGAAATTATTAAATCTTTTATTAATAAAGAAATCAACAATGATGAAGTAAGTTTCATTACTTTACATATTCACTCGGCAATTTCTTCTAATAAAGTAGGAGAATCTATGGAAGCTGCTCGTGTTGTTCATGAAAGTATTATTAAATTACAAACCGATTTAAATATGAAAATTGATGTTGAATCAATTTCTTATGCCCGTTTAATGAATCATATTAAATTCCTAATCATTCGTTTAAATACTAATGAACAATTACAAATGGATATTAGTGAATTTACCAAAAATAAATTTCCTTTTGCTTATGAACAAGCAATAAGGATGTGTGATAATTTATCAAAGGTACTTCATAAAGAATTACCAGAATCAGAAATTGGCTATCTTGCTTTACATTTGGAAAGAATTTTATCAAGTGCATTTCAAAATTAGGGGATCACCCCTTTTTTTATTTATTGATAAATTGTGATTGTTTTATATTATATATTATCTTTTTCATTATTTTTTTTATCAAAAAATAATGAAAGAACATAAAAACGTAAAAAAAATGATTGACGCTTACATTTTTTGATGTTAGTATATCACTGTAATTAAATTGAATATTCAATAGTGTGTAACTTTAAGTAGGCATTAACTATTTTAAAAGAAAGCAATGGGTGCATTGTATATTCTTTTAAATAGTTGGCCTACTTTTTTTGTTATTCAATGTTAATTAGAGAGAGGGAGGAAAAATATGGTAGGAATTATTCTTGCAAGTCATGGTGAATTCGCTAATGGAATTTTACAATCTGGTTCTATGATTTTCGGTGAACAAAAAGATGTAAAAGCTGTGACTTTACAACCAAGTGAAGGTCCTGATGATTTAAGAGCAAAAATGGAAGAAGCTATTTCCACTTTTGAAAATCAAGACGAAGTTCTTTTCTTAGTTGATTTATGGAGTGGTACTCCTTTCAACCAAGCAAACTTATTACTTAACGGTCATGAAGATCATTGGGCAATCGTTACTGGGTTAAATTTACCAATGCTTATTGAAGCATATGCAATGCGTATGTCTACTGACAGCGCACATGAAATCGCAACTCATATCTGTGAAGTTGCTAGAGACGGAGTTAACATTCGTCCAGAAGAATTAGAACCTAAAAAGGAAGAAGCAGTAAAAGCTGAAAACCCAGCACCTGCTGGGGCTATTCCTGAAGGAACTGTTCTTGGAGATGGACATATTAAATATGTCTTAGCTCGTGTTGATACACGTTTATTACATGGTCAAGTAGCTACTACTTGGACAAAATCAACTCAACCAACTCGTATCATTGTTGTATCTGATGCTGTTTCTAAAGATGCATTACGTAAACAAATGATTGAACAAGCTGCACCACCAGGTGTTAAAGCAAACGTTGTACCAATCAAAAAGATGATCGAAGTCGCTAAAGATCCTCGTTTTGGTGCTACTAAAGCTTTATTGTTATTTGAAACTCCTCAAGATGCTTTAAGAGCTATTGAAGGTGGCGTTGATATTAAAGAATTAAATATTGGTTCTATGGCTCACTCAGTTGGTAAAGTAGTTGTTAATAAAGCCATTGCTATGGATCAAGATGATGTTGAAACTTTAGAAAAATTAAAAGAAATGGGTGTTACTTTCGATGTTCGTAAAGTACCTGCTGATTCTAAAGAAAATATGGACAGTCTTCTTAAAAAAGCAAAGACTGAACTTCAAAATATGAAATAGGGGGAAAATTTAATGTCTGCAATTACTATTATGTTAATTATTTTAGTAGCATTATTAGCAGGTATGGAAGGGATTTTAGATGAATTCCAATTCCATCAACCACTAGTAGCGTGTACTTTAATTGGTTTAGTTTCAGGACATCTAAGTGAAGGTATTATCTTAGGTGGTTCTTTACAAATGATTGCCTTAGGATGGGCAAACGTTGGTGCTGCTGTTGCTCCAGATGCTGCTTTAGCTTCTGTTGCTTCTGCAATTATCATGGTTTTAGGTTTAAATGGTGGTACTGTTAATACACAAACAGCTATCTCTACTTCAATTGCTGTTGCAATTCCTTTATCAGTAGCTGGTTTATTCTTAACTATGATTTGTCGTACAATCGCTATCCCATTAGTTCACTTAATGGATGGTGCTGCTGAAAAAGGTGATTACCGTAAAATTGAAATCTATCAAATTTTAGGTATCTTATTACAAGGTGTCAGAATCGCAGTTCCTGCTGCTGCACTATGTATCGTTCCTGCTGAAGCAGTAACTAGTGTTTTAAATCAAATGCCTGCTTGGTTATCAGGTGGTATGACTGTTGGTGGTGGAATGGTTGCCGCTGTAGGTTATGCAATGGTTATTAATATGATGTCAACTAAAGAAACTTGGCCATTCTTTGCTATTGGTTTCGTATTAGCTGCATTAAGTGAATTAACATTAATCGCTTTAGGTGCTTTAGGTGTTGCTATTGCTTTAATTTACTTAGGATTAAAAGAAAACGGTGGTTCTGGTAATGGTGGTTCTACTGGTTCTGGTGATCCATTAGGTGATATTTTAAATGACTATTAATCTTGAAGGAGGAAAGAAATATGGCAGAAAAAATTCAATTAACTAAAAAAGATCGTTTATCAGTTGCTTGGCGTCATCAGTTCCTTCAAGGATCATGGAACTATGAACGTATGCAAAATGGTGGTTGGTGTTATTCAATTATCCCAGCTATCAAAAAATTATACAAAGATCCACAAGATAGAGCAGATGCTTTAAAAAGACATCTAGAATTCTATAATACACATCCTTATGTTTCAGCTCCAGTTATGGGTGTTACATTAGCCTTAGAAGAAGAAAGAGCTAATGGTGCTGAAATCAATAATCAAGCTATTCAAGGGGTTAAAGTTGGTATGATGGGACCTCTTGCAGGGGTTGGAGATCCAGTATTCTGGTTCACTTTAAGACCAATCTTAGGTGCTTTAGGTGCTTCTCTTGCTTTAGGTGGAAGTATTGTCGGTCCATTATTATTCTTCTTTGCTTGGAATATTATCCGTATGGCATTTATTTGGTATACTCAAGAATTTGGATATAAAGTTGGTACTTCTATCGCAAAAGATTTATCTGGTGGTTTATTAGGTAAAATTACTCAAGGTGCTTCTATTTTAGGTATGTTCATTATCGGTTCTTTAGTTCAACGTTGGGTAAGTATTTCATTTACTCCTGTTGTTTCTAGAGTTACTCAATCTGAAGGTGCTTATATTGATTGGAGTCAAATCAAAGGTGGGGCTGAAGGTATTAAATCAGCTTTATCTCAATATGCTTCCCTTGGAGCTACTGGATTAGATAAAATTAAAGTTACTACTTTACAACAAAACTTAGATCAATTAATTCCTGGTCTTGCAGCATTATTACTTACATTACTTTGCTGCTGGTTATTAAAGAAAAAAGTTTCACCAATCGTTATTATCGTTGCATTATTTATCGTTGGTATCTTAGCTCGTTTAGCTGGAATTATGTAATTTAAAAAGTTCAATATTTATGGAGGGAATATATGGTACAATCATTAAATAAAAAAGTCGATTTAACAATTAACGCTACTTCTTATTTAGGAATGGCAAACTATGGTAAAGTGTTAGTCGGGGATGAAGCTTTTGAATATTACAATGATAAAAACGTCAATGATTATATTCAAATTCCTTGGTCTGAAGTAACAGAAATCATGGCAAGTGTCATGTTTAAAGGAAAATGGATTCCTCGTTTTGCAGTTGTTACGAAAAACAACGGAAACTTTATCTTTTCGACAAGAGATAATAAAAAGACATTAAGAGCTGTTAGAAATTATGTTGATCCAAATAATATGGTTCGTTCTCTTAGTTTCTTTCAAGTAATCTCTCGTGGTTTAAAATCATTATTCAAACGTAAATAAATATTGAGCAAAGGAGCTTCATTGCTCCTTTTTTTGTTATAATGAAAGAGGTGATATTATGGATCTAAATAAAATACATTATTTCTTTAACGCTGTTGAATATAAAAACTTTACGCAAGCAGCTAACGCTTGTCATATTGGACAAACAACCATGTCTAAATACATTGCTGTCTTAGAACAAGAACTCCAAACACAGCTATTTATAAGAGAACATAGAACATTAACTCTTACTAAACAAGGAAAACAGTTCTATGAAGGAATGAAAAACATTTATGCTTCTTATCAAACTTTATGTCAAAATATTCAACAAACGAATACTTTACATATAGGCATGAAAACAACAGATTTTACAGACTTTGAAATTCTTGAAAGCTTTGAAAAGAAATACCCACATCTTTCTATTTCTTATTCTTATCTTGAAGAAAATGAATTGATGGAAGGCCTAAAAGCGCATCAACTCGATGCGTTAATTTCTCCAAGCATGCTCTCTTTCTACAAAAATAATCCAATTGAAACAACAACCTTATCTAAAGAAAACGTTTCTCTTGTTTGTTCAAAAGAACTGATCCATAAATATCATACAATAGAAAAGGTCATGCAATCTGTTCCCTATATTACAAAAGCAACAGATCAAAACTATCATCAATTATGTAAAGATGAACTTTATAAAATTTATCATACAACTTTTAATAAAGTAGAATACGTTAAAGAATTTCCCAAACAACTTCTTTTACTTAATCTATCTAGAGGTTTTTCAATCCTTCCTACAAAAGAAGTAGAAAACAGAGATCAGTTCTATTTAGAGGATATTAGTAAATACTTTGCTGATCTTGAAAAAATAGATCTTGTTTATTTAAAACAAAATAAATCAGAGAACTTAAATCTATTATTGCAACATATTCATGAAAAAAAGTGCTAGATTAAGCATTTTTTTTCGTTTTATCTTTTAACATTTATCCTATATAATACAAAGCAAGGAGTTGATGTTATGCAAAAAGATTTAACAAAAGGCAGTGCCTTAAAAAATATTATTACTTTCTCATTACCTTTTTTACTTGCTAATTTCTTACAAACATTCTATGGCATGGCTGATTTATTTATTGTCGGTCAATACAATGGAGCTGCTTCTTTATCAGGGGTTTCTATTGGAAGTCAGGTCATGCATATGATTACTGTTATGCTTGTAGGAATTGCAATGGGTTCAACGGTCATGATTGGTCGTTATGTTGGTGAAAGAAAAGAAGAAGAAAAAAGGATGACTGTAGGAAATACAATCATTATCTTTATGATTTTATCTCTGATCGTTACTTTGATTTTATTATTCTTTATTAATCCGATTGTTTCTATTATGTCTACACCTGTAGAAGCGATTCAAGAAACAACACTTTATTTAAAAATATGTTTTATCGGTATTCCTTTTATTACTGCTTACAATATTATTAGTTCTATTTTTAGAGGATTAGGGGATTCTAAAAGTCCTATGTATTTTGTGGCAGTTGCTTGTTTTTTTAATATCGTGTTAGATTTTATTTTCATTGGTTATTTCAATATGCATGCCGTTGGTGCAGCATTTGGAACAGTGATTTCACAACTTATTAGTGTAATTGTTGCTTTATTTGCAATTATTAAAAGAAAATTGATTGTCATCCATAGATACCATTTGAAATTACATAAAAAAATTATTAAAGATATCTTTAAAATCGGTTTTCCTATTTCTATGCAAGATGGTTTGATTCAAGTATCATTCATTATTATTACGATTATCGCAAACATGCGTGGTGTTGATATTGCCGCAGCAGTTGGTGTTGTAGAAAAAATCATTAGCTTTTTATTCTTAGTGCCATCAAGTATGTTATCTGCCATCTCGGCAATCTGTGCACAATGTGTTGGAACAAAACAACATCAAAGAGCAAGACAAACTTTACGCTATGGATGCTTTATTGCTTTAGGATTTGGAATTTTCTTTGCGCTTACTTGTCAATTTATTTCCAAGGAAATTCTTTCGCTATTTACAAGTGAAGTTGCAGTTATTATGTATGGTAGTCAATATTTAAAAGGATATGTTTTAGATTGTATGTTTGCTTCTATTCATTTCTGTTTTAGTGGTTTCTTTACAGCTTATGGTTATTCCATTATTTCCTTTATTCATAATGTAATCTCTATTGTTTTAATAAGAGTACCTGGGGCTTATATTACTTCTAAGCTTTTCCCTGATACTTTGCTTCCTATGGGTCTTACACCAGCATTAGGTTCTATTTTATCAGCAATTATTTGTGTAAGTATTTTTATCATTATGAAGAAAAAGAATAAATTTGATTATTAAAACGTCATCCAAATGATGACGTTTTTACTTAAACTTAATTGAAAGAATACATGTATAATCATTCTTTATCTTTTTGTTTGTTTCTAACTCTTTTATAGGAAGAGATGTGACATGATTTTTTCCATAAGATAAGGCCACTAACATTTGTTTTTTACCATATTTAATAGAAGTTTTTTCTTCAATTTGATTATAATCCCAAACATCGTAGTGACTAATGTTTTCTAAAAATGAAATACCTTCAGCTATATAATACCCATCTTCAAAAACATCTATAATCTTCAAAGTAGATGCTTCTCGATCTACTACTAAAGCAATATTTCCGGTATTTGTTCCTTTTGAAGGATTATTATAAAATGTACAGATTTCTTTATCAGATATCTTTTTACCTTTTTGATATTGGGTTAAATACATAGTTAATGAATCATAATTCTTTTTTGAATTATAATGAAATAACAAAATATTCCCTGGACGACTAGAAAGCATATTTGCTGTTTGCATTTCTGTGCTTTTTTCTAAATAAGGTTCTATATAGTTTTGTGGTTGTGTTAATTTTTTGTAGACAAATATGCTTGTAATAAATATGAAAACAACAAGCATAACTATTAATAATCTTATAATTTTCTTTAGATACTTTTGTTTGTTTTTATTATCTTTTGTAATCTGAATAATATTTTCTTCTGCTTTTTGTTCAATTGTTTCTTTAGGTATATCTTCGCCAGCCAGAAACTCATTAATACTTATTCCTAATATTTTACATAATTCTAGATAAACAGAAACATCCGGTAAACATATACCTCTTTCCCATTTAGAGACTGATTTATCTGACATATTTAACTTTTCAGCAAGCTGTTTTTGTGTTAAGTCTTGTTCTTTTCTTTTAAAAGCTATATATTTACCTATTTTGATAAGATCCATATGACCACTTCCTTTAATCAAATCATATCATTTTAAATAGAAAACAACACCTCTTATAAGTAGAATTAGTTTTTATATTATGAAAAAACAAACAAATATTCAATAATATCGATATAATGAATTTAATAATAAAAAATAAGGAGAAATATAATATGAAACAATTTCCAGAAGGATTTTTATGGGGTGGAGCTACTGCCGCTAACCAATATGAAGGTGGTTGGAAAGAAGGAGGAAAAGGAGTAAGTTGTAGTGATGTGCAATTATTTACTGATCCTAAATCAATGAATGATTTATTAAATACTCATGGTTTATGCGATATTTCTGATGAAATGATTGAAAAAGCTTTAAGTACTGATGATGAAGTTTACTATCCAAAACGTCATGGGATTGATTTTTATCATCATTATAAAGAAGATATTGCTTTACTTGCAGGAATGGGATTTAAGGTTTATAGAATGTCTATTGCTTGGTCTCGTATTTTCCCTAGAGGGGATGAATTAGAACCTAATGAAGAAGGTTTAAAATTCTATGATGCTGTTTTTGATGAATGTTTAAAATATGGAATGCAACCTTTAGTTACAATGTCTCATTATGAACCACCACTAGCATTCTGTATGGATTATAATGGTTGGTATGATCGTCGTTCCATTGAATTCTTTACACGTTATGTGGATGTTATTACTAAAAGATATAAAGATAAAGTAAAATTATGGTTAACATTCAATGAAATTGATTCAATCATTAGACATCCATTTATGACCGGTGGACTTATTGAATCAAGATTCAAACCAGAAGAATTTGAAGAAGTTGAATATCAAGCAATGCATCATCAATTTGTGGCAAGTGCACTTGCTGTAAAAATTACACATGAAAACATTCCTGATGCTAAAGTAGGATGTATGCTTACTAAATTAACTTATTATCCATATACATGTAAACCAGAAGATGTATTAGAACAACAACAAAGAATGAGACAAATCTATTGTTATAGTGATACTCAAGTTCATGGTGAATATCCTAAATACTTATTACAAATGTATAAAAATAAAGGATTTAATATTAAAATGACAGATGAAGATTTAGAAATCATGAAAAAATATCCTGTTGATTTTATTTCATTTAGTTATTATTCATCAAGTTGTGTTGCTGCGGATACTAAAGGATTAGAAATGAGTGCAGGTAATACTGTTACAGCTATTAAAAACCCTCATATTCCTAGTTCTGATTGGGGATGGCAAATTGACCCTATCGGTTTAAGAATTTCTTGTGTAGATTTATATGATCGTTATAGAAAACCATTATTTATTGTTGAAAATGGTTTAGGTGCTAAAGATACTGTAGAAGCTGATGGTTCTATTAATGATGATTATCGTATTGATTATTTAAGAGAACATATTAGACAAATGTATAAAGCTATTGAAGAAGATGGTGTTGAATTAATGGGTTATACAACTTGGGCACCAATTGATTTATTATCTAATTCAACTAATCAAATGTCTAAGAGATATGGATTTATTTATGTAGATGTTGATGATTATGGTAATGGAACTTATAAACGCTCTAAAAAGAAATCTTATGATTGGTATAAAGAAGTTATTGCGACTAATGGATCTTCTATTTTAGATGACTAGTTAAGGAATCGAAAGATTCCTTTTTTCATACGTATTATCTTGCGTACTATCATACGTACTTTTTATATTTTCTTTTATTGAAAATCATAGAAAGGGGCTTTGTGATATAATTAGCTAAAGGAGATTTTTTATGAAAGAGAAAGTATTATTTTTTGATATAGATGGGACATTAGTATGCTCACAAATGGGAATTTATGAAATACCTTTAGGTGTAAAACAGCAATTAAATAGATTAAAGAAACAAGGACATAAACTCTTTATTTGTAGTGGAAGACCCAAAGCCATGTTAGATGAAAAATGGCTCGATGGAACTTTTGACGGTTATATTTTAAATAATGGTGGTTATGTAGAAATTGATGGAAAATCTATTTATGAAAATAGAATGGATTATGAGTTATGTTTAAAGACAGCAAATATGTTAGAAGAACTTCATTGTGATTATATGATTGCGACAGCGAATCATTTATACATTGATCCTTCTTATAAAGAACTTTATAACTTCTTTGTTCAAAATGGACATTTTGAAGATTTATTTACAATAAAGTTTGATCGGAATGAGGTATTAAAAAGAGCGATTAAAATAGAAGCCAATGTTACAAATAAAGATCGTGAAAAAATAGAAAAGTATATCCAAAATGATTTTGGTTATGTTATTAATTTTGATGAACATGGTAGTGACAATGCTTTTGAATTTTATTCACCAACAATTTCAAAAGCAACAGGTATTCAAAAAGTTCTTGATTATTATCATTTAAATCAAGATGACACATACGCTTTTGGAGATGGTGAAAACGATTTAGAAATGATTGAATTTTGTCGTGTAGGGGTTGCTATGGGAAATGCCTGTGATTTATTAAAAGTTAAAGCAAATATTATTTGTAAATCGATTGTTGATGATGGTTTAGAAGATATTTTAAAGATACTATTTAGTGATTAAGGAGAAATTTATGATTGTATTTCATGAAGAAAGTAAAACTTTTCATTTGTATAATAATGAAATTAGTTATGTGTTTAAAATCTTAAAAAATAATCAATTAGGACAACTCTATTATGGAAAAAGAATTCATGATCGTAAAGACTTTGATCATTTATTAGAACTTTTTCCCCGTCCTATGTCACCTTGTAGCTATAAAGGGGATTTAAGTTTTTCATTAGAACATATTAAACAAGAATATCCTGTTTATGGTTCAGGTGATTTACGTCATCCTGCTATCGATATTTTACAAGAAAATGGGAGTCATATTTTAAACTTTGAATATGTAAGTCATAAAATCATACAGGGAAAACCAAAATTAAAAGATCTTCCTGCTACCTATGTAGAAAATGAAAACGAAGCTCAAACTCTTATCATTACCTTATATGATGAAGTCATTGAAACAAAACTACAATTAAGTTATACCATTTATCATGATTTACCTGTTATTACAAGAAATGCTTTTATTGTTAATGAGGGGAAACAAAAATTAAAACTTAATCAAATGATGTCTATGTCTTTAGACTTACCTGATCAAGATTATGAAATGATTGAACTTACAGGATCATGGGCAAGAGAACGTTCTATTAAAACAAGAAAACTTACAGAAGGTATTCAAAGTATTTATTCTTTAAGAGGATGTTCTTCACATCAATTTAATCCTTTTATTGCTTTAAAAAGAGAAAATTGTAAAGAAACAAGTGGTGAAGTTTTAGGTTTTAGTTTGGTTTATAGTGGTAACTTTTTAGCCCAAGTAGAAGTTGATAATTATCATGTCTCACGTGTCTCTATGGGAATTCATCCTCATTGTTTTGAATATCTATTAGATCATTTAGATTCGTTTCAAAGTCCTGAAGTTGTGATGGTTTATAGTGATCAAGGATTGAATAAGATGTCTCAAACCTATCATCAACTTTATCAAAAAAGACTTGCTAGAGGGAAGTATCGAGATCAAGTAAGACCTATTTTAGTGAATAATTGGGAAGGCACTTATTTTGATTTTAATGAAGATAAGATCGTTTCAATGGCTAAAACAGCAAAAGAATTAGGAATTGAGTTATTTGTATTAGATGATGGTTGGTTTGGTAATAGAAATAATGATCATCAAGGATTAGGAGATTGGTTCCCTAATTTAGATAAATTGCCTCATGGAATTAATGGTTTATCAAAGAGAATTCATGATTTAGGTTTAAAATTTGGATTATGGTTTGAACCAGAGATGGTCAATGAAGATTCTAACTTATATAGAAATCATCCTGAATGGGTATTAAAAACACCTCATAGAAAGAGTTGTCATGGAAGAAATCAATATATTTTAGATTTTTCTAATCCTGAAGTTGTCAACTATATTGCCCAGGCAATGATGAATGTGATTGATGATTCCTATATTTCATATATTAAATGGGACATGAATCGTTGTATGTCAGAAGTCTATTCAAGCACTCATGATGTTTCATCACAAGGAAGAGTCATGCATGAATATATCCTAGGTGTTTATCATTTATACGATGTTCTAACAACTAAATACCCTGATATACTCTTTGAATCCTGTGCAAGTGGAGGAGCACGCTTTGATCCAGGAATGCTTTATTATGCCCCTCAATGTTGGACCAGTGATGATACCGATGCAATAGAAAGATTAAAGATTCAATATGGAACTTCTCTTGTTTATCCTTTATCTTCGATGGGATCACATGTTTCAGCAATTCCTAATCATCAAACATTTAGAAATACACCACTTGAAACACGTACTAATGTAGCTTATTTTGGTACTTTTGGTTATGAATTAGATGTTAATCAATTAACCTTTGAAGAAAAAGAAATTATTAAAAAACAAATTAGTTTTATGAAACAATATCGTTCTTTATTTCAATTTGGAACATTTTATCGTTTAAAAAGTCCTTTTGAAGGAAATGAAACAGCTTGGATGGTTGTTTCTAAAGAAAGAGATTTAGCGATTGTAGGTTATTATCGTACTTTACAAGAAGTCAATGTTGGATGTCGTCGTTTATTATTAGAAGGATTATATGAAAATAAGGTTTATCATGTAAATGATTTAGATTTATATGGTGATGAGTTGATGAATGTTGGTTTAATTATAAGTGATGGTTCAAGTGGTGAGAATAAGGATGGTATTGGAGATTATTATTCTAAATTATATATTTTAAAGGAGAAAAAAGAAAATGAGTAATGAATGGTGGAAGAAAGAGATAGCTTATCAAATTTATCCTAAGAGTTTTAAGGACTCTAATGGAGATGGAATTGGTGATTTAAGAGGGATTATTGAAAAGCTTGATTATTTAAAGGATTTAGGAGTGACTTTGTTATGGTTATGTCCTATTTATAAATCACCTATGGATGATAATGGGTATGATATTTCTGATTATTATGATATTAATCCTGAATTTGGAACAATGGCTGATTTAGAAGAATTGATTGAAAAAGCTAAAAATAAAGGAATTAAGATTATTATGGATCTTGTGATTAATCATAGTTCAGATGAACATGCTTGGTTTCAAGAAGCACTAAAAGATCCAAATAGTCCTTATCATGACTATTATATCTTTAAATCCTCTAAAGATGGTAAAGAACCAAATAACTGGAGATCTGTTTTTGGAGGTTCAGTATGGCAAAAGGTAGAAGGTAGAGATGAATATTATTTCCATGCTTTTTCTAAAAAACAACCTGATTTAAATTGGGAAAATCCAGCTTTAAGACAAGAACTTTATAAAATGATTAACTGGTGGTTAGATAAAGGAATTGCGGGATTTAGAGTTGATGCAATTAACTTTATTAAAAAGGATCAAAGATATTTAGATGGTCCTGTTGATGGACAAGATGGTTTAAGTGCTTGTTTTGCTTATTCTAGAAATCAACCAGGAATTGAAGTCTTTTTTGATGAATTAAAGAAAGAAACATTTGAAAAACATAATTGTATGACAGTAGCTGAAGCTGTTGGGGTTCAATATAAGGATTTAGGTATTTTTATTGGTAAAGATGGATGTTTTTCAATGATGTTTGATTTTAATTATTGTAATTTTGATATTAGTGAAGATGAAGAATGGTTTAAAAGACAAGATTGGACAACTAAACAATTTAAAGAACTCTTATTTACAAGTCAAAGAGAAGTTCAAAAGCTTGGATGGATTGCTAGTTTCTTGGAAAATCATGATCAACCTAGAGCAATTGATAAATTTGTTTTAGATAAAAAAGAGCATAATTATTATTCACAAACAATGCTTGCTGGTATGTTCTTTAACTTAAGAGGAACACCTTTTATCTATCAAGGTGAAGAAATTGGTATGGAAAACTTTGAAAGAGAAAGCATTGATGAATTTGATGATATTGGAAGTCATGGACAATATCAAAGAGCTTTAGAAGAAGGTTTTACTAAAGAAGAAGCCATGCATTTCCTTAACCTTAGAAGTAGAGATAATACCAGAACACCAATGCAATGGGATAGTAGTGAATATGCTGGATTCAGTAATCACAAACCTTGGTTAAAAATGACAGGAAGCCAAGACAAAATCAATGTTGAAAATCAATTCAATGATCCAAATTCAATCTATAGCTTCTATAAAAAAATGATTTCTATTAGAAAACAAGAAGATACTCTTGTTTATGGAGATTTTGAAGAAGTAAATACTGTAGATGATGTTATTGGTTATAAACGTACTTATCAAGGACAAGAAATTATTTGTTTATGTAACTTTACAAACAACGAACAACCAATTCCTGATATTCAAGGAAACATTTTGTTAGATAACTACAACAATTACAACCCAACAATCTTAAAACCTTATCAATTTATTATGATCAAAAAATAATAACAGCCCTTTAGTGATAAACTAGAGGGCTTTTTATTGCCGTTATCGGCATAAACTATACATTTTAACAACGTATAAATTTATGTTTTTTGCCGATAACTTCTATTATTTACTTTATTTGTTCAAATACAATATTTTTGTTTTCTAATGTATTCATTTGTTTGTTTAGTAATTCGATAATAAGAATCTAATGAATCTGACCTATATTCAGAACTATCTGGCGTATCCCCAAAATAACTTATATACCACTGATTAACAATTTTTAAAAACCATTTGTATCAGGTAACTGCATTTGTGCAGTTACGAATGTACCAAAATCTTTTCTAACACCTTTATAAATACCTTTTGATACAATCTCTACTCCTCGCGATTTAAAATACTTATCTATCTTTTGATATCATTCATCTAAATCAATATTATTCTTTTTTGCTTTTTCCTCACTTAAATAGATTTCCATTAGCATATATATTCACCTCTTATCTTTATCACACATTACTACAATCAATAGTATATCCCTTCACTAATATATACGCCATTTATTTCTATTTTTCTTTTCTTATTTTTAATTTTTTATCTAATCGTGATTTGATAAAGATAAAACTTTTTCGAATATTTAAATAATACAACATGACCTATTTCATTTGCTCATTTAGATAGCTTTTAATGTGCATATACATAAAACCTAATGATTAAATTAATCTAATACGTTAAAATATAACTATAAAATATTTATAGAAAAGAGATTAATATGAAAAACTTATATCAAACAATGTCTGACTATTTTAAAAATAATCATATGGATTGGAATTATTACTTAAATGAATTAGAACTTCCTAAAAATATAAATGATTCCAAAGAATTTATATACAATTTTTTCAAATATGGTGGAAAGAGTTATTTAATACATGACATAATTCCAAAATGTAGTCAATTAAGAATCAGTCATACATTATCTGTTTTCTTTATTGGTTTACTTATTAAAAATAGCTCGTTTCATGATTTAAAAATTATTGATGATAACCAAAATGAAATTTTTGAATTTAATTATCTTTGGTTTTTAGTTTCTTTATTTCACGATATGGGATATGTTCAAGAAGAAGATTGGAAATATAAATTTGAATATAGAAAAAAATCAAATGATTTTAAAATCATCATGAAAAACCATGATTTTCCTATCAATTCATTTAGAATATACCACAACTATAATGCGTACTACGACTTAGGAATTATTTATCCAGCTCCTTGTTATTTTAGAATAAATCCTATAATGCCGACATATAAAGTTTCATTTATTAAAAATAATACTTATTATACTGACAAAATTATTTTCAATAATGGAACTACAATAACTAGAAGTATGTATCCTAAATCTACTATTTTTAATTATTTGGAATATTGCAAAATGAATGAAGATATCAATCATTATGATCATGGAATAGTAGGCGGTTTATGGTTATATGATAGCTTAGTAAAAAATTATTATTTATCTTATATTTCATTAAATGATGATAATGAAAGTATTAGAAATTTTTGTGTAAATAATCTTCATTTTAGTATTAATCAATTTCCTGTATTTGCATATTTAGCAGATTGTATTATTTCTCATAACATGTGGTTGGCAACTGACTACAAAACAATAGAATTATATAAAAAATGCGGATTAAAACAGTTAATTCCACCACTCGCTCAACCAATACAATTCGATACTAATCCTTTGTTATTTATTTTAGCTCTAGCCGATACATTAGAACCTATAAAAACTTGTTGTGATCCTGATTCTAAATTAAATATCGAACCAATAGAGATCTTGAAGAATATAGAATGTGTATTTATCTTGAAAAACATATCATTATTATTTAATAATGAAGGTATATTTGAAAAGATGAAGGAAAAACTTGATGGTTTAGAAAATTGGTTAGCTATTAATATTCAAATATATGAAAATGAAAATAAAATTAATATTACATTTTAATAATCTTACCGCTTGTTTTATAACAAATATATCCTCCTGATTTTTGATATCTAGAGGATATATTGTCTTTATTTTATATTTTTTATTATTTACTATCTTTTTGTATGAAAATCAATCTAAACCAATAAATACTATATTAATGCTAATCTGACATAAGCCATTCGTTACTATCATCATCAATATTTTCTAAAATGGTATTAATTAACTTTTTATTTGCCCAAAAAGTTCTTTTCGTTATTTGATTTCCATTTGTAAACTCAAAAGTATCATCCGCATTTTTAGCCTTAGGCCTTACATGAAAACCTTCATCATCTCCCATCTTAGGAAATAAGCTTTCATCTCCATTTTTAAAAGCATCTATCGTTTTATCATAAACAAATTTTGCTTGATTAGAATATTCTCTAAAAGAAAAATTATTATTAAAATATATTTTTTTAATAACATCCTCTTCATAATCTAATACAAAAAGAGGAAAGTCACTTTTTACTTGATTACAAAAGCTCGAATCTTTATATTCTTTATATTTATCATCTGAAAAATCTTCATTCATCATATATATTTCTGTAAATACAGAACTTGAAAAAGGAAATGCTTCTCTACATTTTTTATTGTCAGTTTTTATAATTCTAAAAAACCTTATACCAATATTTCTATCTTCAAAATACTTAGAAATATCACTATTCATTTTATGTATAAATTTTTTATCCGTTTTATTTAAATCTTCGTTCAAATATTTTTTTAATTCGTTTAAAATATTTACTGTTAATTTTTCACTATCTGGTTCTCTATGATTTTTTCCTAATATATTTTCATCAGTTGTTTTATATTTATTATAAAAATCATTCTTTTTAAATGTACTATCATTTATTGGTATATCATTTTCATTTGAAATTTTTTTCATATCAAATATAAAATTACTAAAAAATCCTAAAAAATCATCATCATATATACTATTTTTTTGTTCATTCAAATAATAGCTAAAGAAATAGTTTTTTCCATACTTCAAAAGATTTTCTTCTACACTATCATTTAGATTTATTATACCCTTTCTCTCATTTTTTGAATTATTCCACCACTCCTCTAATTCAAATAATAACACCAATTTCTTTATTATATTATATTTATCTTCTTTTATAGTTTCTATTGATTTTTCAATTGTTTTATTCAAATCTTTTTTACTAAAGTTTTTGCTTGTACCCGGTTCATCCATACACATCTCATATTTTTTTACATAATCTAATACTCCACAACTATATTTATATGTTGAAATTTGTCCTGGTTTTAATATTTCTATTTGCCCATACTTAAGATATTTATTTATCTCTCTTATTTCTTCTGAATTTGATATAATATCCTCATTCTTCACAGGTATTTGTGTATTTAAACCATATGTTATTGGTGAAACATATTTTTCTGGACCATTGATAATTATTGTTTTAACAATTATTTTCTTCGCAGAATCGTTTAATATATCTTTTATATCTTCTTCTGTAAACAATTTCTCTTCCAACTTATCTATCAAAGTATTTGGAACTTCTTCCATCATATCATCCAAACAATTAAAAAAATTAGTTAAAGTTTGGGCACCATTTATGACACTTACTTTATTAGGATTAAGTTTTATTGTATTCCTTGTCTCTATAATTTCTCCTTCATCATACGAAAAAATAGTAATACCATTATGACAAAACCAAAACAATTCGGGACAATTGTACATCATTGTATCTTCTTTTAATCCATACAATTCCTCAAAATCAATTGTTTCTTTGGAAACTTTACTTATCAATTCATTATACAGATATACTAAAATATATGATTTAAAACTACTTTTTAATTTATTTGCTGTTGAATTTCTAGGAATACCAGATCTAACATTTTTTCCAAATAAATCATTTCCCGTAACATTAAATAATTTGTTTATCTCATACAGACTTATATTATACACATTTCCATCTAAATTATTACCATCAACAATAACATGATTCTCCAAATAATTTATATCATCTTCATATTCTAATTCAATTAATTTTGATATATCCACATATATAGATATTTTACTTTCAAATCTTTCCTTTAATTTTCTTTTATCCGCTGCCTTTGTTGTTTCTTTAAATAATTTATTGTATACTTCCTTTTCTTGTTTTCTATCTTTGAATCCCATTACTGCAATAGGAAACATATCATCTATTTCTTCTAGTGACTTTTCAAAACTATAATATAAATCATGCCATTCATCATCACTAGTAGAACTAAAATCTACTAATAAATAATACTCTTCTTCAAAATCAGAATTCAAACATTTTAAGCCAAGCATGTGCTCTTTAATATTTTCAAGACGTAAATAATCATAATTTTTCTCTAATTTTCTTTTTTCTAATAAAGTATCTATTATATCTTTCATACTATCCATTTTAATTTCCTCCGAAATAAGCGTTCATAAATCTAAAATCATCATTTATTTCTTCAATAATTTTATCGTTATCTTCTCTACAATTAATATGTTCTTTATAATAAATAAGTAAATCTTTTTTCTCTTTTCTAAGAATTCTCAAATATAATTTAATTTGTTTTTCCTTTTCTTTGTTTCCTTCTTCTTTATTTTGTTTTATTACACATAATTCATAATATAAATCTCTAATTCTTTTCCTTATTTCATTTTCTATAGTTAATTTCATAGGTTTACTATAATCACGTTCATCTAATAATCTTTTTTTCATTTTATCAGTGATTTCATTCTTTTCAGGAAAAAGTGTACTAACATTTATTGAGAATAACGTATCTAAATCTTTGATTATTTGTTTCTTATCATCACCAGATATTTCTACTTTGTCATAATATATATTATTTATTGGTGAAAATGTATCACCAGGAAAAAAAATAAATCCTCCACTTTGTGATTTAATTCTTGGATTTGTATAACTTTCTGCAAATACTCTAAAATTTTTAGAATATGCAATACTATTATTACTTTCTAAAACATCTACATATAAGGTTTGTATATATTTTGAATGCGGTGAATAATATTCTGGAAAATCAAAAATATATATAATACCATCTTCATCACTATCTTTTTCATAATTACAACACGCGAAATATAATGCAACTAAACAATTAAATGTTATATCTAACATTCTACTTAATGCTATATAATGTTGTAAATTAGTTGCTTGATCAACATATTGATCATTTGCATTATTTAACCTATAATCTATGGCTAAATCATAAGATAACGATTCATATTTTCTATTTCCATTTCTAAAAATAGAAGGCATCAGCGCAGTATCTCTATAATCTATCGGTTCTCCTCTAAAAGCAATAATATGCTTACTATTCTTCGAATTTTGCTTTTTCATTCTGTTATCAACTTTTTTATATATTTTTTGAATATAGTATCCTATATCTTTATTTTTTTTATTTTCCATATATATCACCTCATATATTATATAATAATTTATGATATTTTTCTTTGATTTGAAAATTAAAAAAGTTGATAATTATTACTTTAATTACCAACTAATATACTTTATGTATCAAGGTTCATTTGTTATTATATTTGATAAAGTATTTTCTAAACGATTAATAATTTGAGTAACTAATGCATTTCCCATCATAAAATATCGTCTTTTTTGCGGCATTCCTGTATTTGTCCAATTTTTAGGAAATGATTGTAACCTTTCTGCTTCAATAGGAGTGATAAATCTTAAATTATCAGTTGCCGCATCTTTTATGACGTGGGTACTTCTATTAATCGACGCTTCACTTGTTAACATCGTCCTACCAGGAGAATCTAAAGAATCAGGAAATGCCATATTACCTTCAGAATAAGTATAAGGTTCACCATTTGGTCTTGTTCTAGGAACACTTTTCCCTTTTCGTAAAGATTTAAATTTATCTATTTGTATTTCTGTTAAAAAGTATTCATTTAATCCTTCTCTTTCTTCTCTTATTTTTCTTAGTGGAGTAGACGGTTCAATAATTGGAATAGATTCTAATGTATTTACAATTCCATTAATCATAACACCTGTATTATAAAATTGACATTTAAAATTTTCTGTCATCTCTACTGTATCTTTATATTTTCTTAAATCAACATCTTGATTCAACTTATTTCTGTTAATTTGATTTTGTTCTATAGGAAAGTTCCTTGCAAATATTCCTTCATTATACATAATTTGAAAAGGCGTATATTGTGAAATAGCATTATAATTAAGATTTCTTTTCCATGCAAAGATAAATGTTCTTCTTCTTTTTTGTGCACATCCATATTCTGCAGCATTAATAACTCTCCATTCAACGTTATATCCTAAATCATAGAAAGTTCTCAACATAATACCAAAATCACGACCTCTTTGGGATGCTGGAGACTTTAACAATCTATCAACATTTTCCAATAAAACAAAAGGTGTGTGTTTTTCTTTTAATATTCTTGCAATATCCCAAAAAAGTACTCCTTTTTTTCCTTCGATTCCTTTTTCCCCCGATAAAGATCTAGCAACCGAGTAGTCTTGACACGGAAAACCTCCAACAAGTAAAGAATGATCTGGAATAATATTTGCAGGAACTGTTGAAATATCTTTATTACACCAATATAATGGATCATTTACATCTTCTGATTCATGTAAATTAAACCTTTGTTGATAGCATTCGAATGCATGTTGAACTCTCGTAGAAGGTTCCCATTGATTTGACCATACAAAATTCCAATCTCTATTTTCTATCGCAATACCATCTTCATCAAACTCTTTGATGTTATTCAAACCAACCCTAAATCCACCAACACCAGCAAATAATTCGACTACATCTTTCCTCATTTTTTATTTTTCCTTTCTATTATTAAAAAATGTCCAACACTTCGTAATTTGTGACATTTTACTATACCATATAATAACACTTTGTGTCAAATCGATCAAGACTTTATTTTTTATAATTTTCATATTTTTTTATTAGATAATATATACTATAATTAATTAATAAGACTAATTTATGAGGTGATAAAAATGCTTTTTGATTATGATGACACTAATATAAATAGCGTTTTAAATTACGCAAAAAAAATAGAAAATATGACATTTAGAGATATTCTTAATTTGTGTAAAGAATACCTTACAGATGCAGAAAATGGTAATAAAATGAATAGGTCTGATGAATTTATACATAGTTTAAAAAACGATAAGTTATTAACATCAGAAAATTCAAAAGGACAGTTAGGAAATATTATTGAGAAATTTTATTTTGGATATGAGCCAAATTCCAATCAAAATGCTGATTTAGATAAAATAGGTGTAGAAATCAAACAAACACCTATCAATATAAAAAAAGATGGAACTCTAACAGCAGGGGAACGTTTAGTTATTACCATGATTTCTTATACTGATCCTATTGAAGATGATTTTTATAAAAGTCATGTATATGAAAAAATAAAAAATATTCTACTTGTACAATACATAAGAGATAAATCAAAAAATAGATTAGATAATCAAATCAAGTATGTAAATTTATTTACACCACCTCCTGAAGATTTAGAAATCATTATCAATGACTATAAAGTTATAACTCAAAAAATCAAAGAGGGAAAAGCTCATGAATTAAGTGAAAGTGATACATATTATTTAGGAGCATGTACAAAAGGAAGTACCGCTAAAAATAGTTGGCGCGAACAATATTATGGAAACCATATACCTGCTAAAAAGAGAGCGTTTTGTTTAAAAAATAGTTATATGACACATGTGTTACAAGACTATGTTTTAACTCATAAATTAGAAAATGAATCTATCATTAAAAATATAGATGAACTTAAACATTTATCCTTTGAACAAATAATTATTAATAAAATCAATCATTATAAAAACAAAACCGATGAAGAATTATGTTCTCTATTCGATAGAGAATATAACAATAACAAATCTCAATGGATTGATTTATCCTACCGTATGTTAGGTATCAAAGGAAATCATGCAGAAGAATTTGAAAAGGCTAATGTCAAAGTAAAAGCTATTCGAATAGAAGCAAATGGTAAAAACAAAGAAAGTATATCTTTCCCAACATTTAAATATAAAGAATTAGCAAACGAAACGTGGGATACTTCTTTTATTCATGAATATTTTTCAACAACTAAATTCTTATTTGTAATCTTTAAATCAAACGGAAAAACATATAATCTCTTAGGTGCACAAATGTGGAACATGCCTTACAACGACCTAGAAGAAACAGTAAAAAATGGATGGTTAGCTATTCAAGAAAAAATCATAACAGGTATTACATTTACAAAAACAAGTAATTGTATCAAAAATGATTTACCTAAAAAATCTGACAACCCTATTATTCACGTACGTCCTCATGCTCAAAAAGCAGCTTTCAAATTAAAAGATGGATATTCTCAAGGAAATATTAATAGAGATGCTAATGAATTACCAGATGGTCAATGGATGACTACACATAGTTTTTGGATTAATAATGATTACATACTCAAACAATTAAAATATAAATAACTATGAAACATCAACAATTAAAAACATCTCCAGAGATTTC